>ERZ791620.17-NODE-17-length-115495-cov-25.724160_pt1 | contig 115495 bp, 114 predicted proteins | sample MGYA00509962_ERZ791620 | MGnify/ENA primary metagenome ERZ791620 (study PRJEB30046, sample SAMN00715162) | human gut metagenome | study: EMG produced TPA metagenomics assembly of the A metagenome-wide association study of gut microbiota in type 2...
TACACTCTCTCACCCATCGCCAAGTCTCCAGGTTCGCTCCCTCCCCTCATTGTAAACCCGTATGACACGCCATCCCTGATGCCTGGGGTACAACAGCTGCACTGTTGCACTCCGTCATCTGGGATGGTGTGTTTTTTTTAGACTAAGGTAAGGCAGAGCCTTGGCATACCGATAGCTTGCAAAGCAGCCAACCCTCCACCCTACTTAGGTTGTCGCTACAGCTCCTTATCTACCCAGGATATAATCGGTATAAATTCTTTTTCGATTGTCTTTCATTGGCCTTTTCTGCTGTCCGCTTCCTCATTTATCGGTGTTTCCCCATCTAAGAGCCTTTCTTTTTATACGGCAAAGGTATATGGGTGTTGTGGAAATGAAAGAGTTCCGGCTTCCAGCCTTTGCCCTGAAAAAAATAACGATGTTGTCTGCGCCTGCCCCAACATTTTTTTCGTTCAAAACTTTTCTAATTCCACTCTCCCGTACCTCGATAAGCCGTAAAAAAAAGGCTCAAACTCAGATGGGGAATGATTCTCTAAAAAAAAAGTCAGCGGACAAAAGACCAAACCAAGACAAAGGTTTTCAAAAAAAGGTCTAAAGCTCGCTGAAGAATAATTCAAGTTTTAACCCTCTAAAGCATACGGATATGGCAGCAACATTCGGTAAATACCCAAGTTTGGACAAGCAGTGGAGAAAGATGATGTATTCTTTTTATCCATACCTTTCGACTAAGAACAGAAACGCAACTCAGGAGGAGTGGAAAATCCGCAGACTAATTTGGGACTTTAAAGACGGCAAGGCATTCTCTAATGTAGCTCATTTGGTTGCAAACAAGCTCATTCAGCTTTACGGAACGGAGACAAAAAACATTATCTTTGCTTGTGTTCCAGCATCAAGCGCAGAGAAGAACGAAAAGAGATACAAGAACTTTTCTTCTATGGTTTGCCAACTTTGCGGAATGTGTAATGCATACGACCATATCAAGGTAAAAGGTGAAAAATCAGCCGAGCATGATAATGTAGATAAGAACGACATCCACAACAAACAAGAAATCGAGTTCGACCAAGATTTTTTCAAAGGTAAAAAAGTAATAGTGTTTGACGATATTCTTACAAAGGGATTCGCTTACGCAATATTCGCCAACAAGATTGAGAAATTGGGTGCAGAAGTTTTAGGTGGTTTATTTATAGGTAAAACAGTTTATAAAACCAATTAAATGAAGGCAATAGAAACATATAAAACGATAAAAACAGGTCTCTTTCAGACGGAGACCCTGTTTTTATATAGTTATATAGCACATAACGGACTGAAGTACGATACAACGGGAGCCACCCTTGATATTTGCAGAAAATCGCGGGACAGATGGCTCAGCCATCTGTCCACCTCTTTCACTGGACACCGCCAAGTCATAGACTATAAGCAAACTTCTGATAGGGTGAAGGAAGCTATAAGATATTGTTATAAGAACGGCGCCAGGTTCTTTTATGCCGGTGGAGCAGTTGGCTTCGATACCATTGCAGCAGAAGCAGTCCTAAACCTTAAGACAGAATTTTGTGACATAGTTCTTATTGTTGTTGTGCCTTTTCCTGACCAAGACAAATATTTCAATACAGAGAACAAGAACAGGTATCTGAACATCCTTAAGCAGGCAGATGAAGTAGTGACCATATCCAAAGACTTTTCAAATATCGCCTACCTTAAACGTAACGACTACATGATTTCACACTCATGCCAGCTTATTGCTTATTGGGATGAAAAGTCTTTGGGTGGTACATCTTACACCGTGAGGAAGGCACGTGAAAAGAAATTGACCATCTACAACCTATTCAAGAAATAGGCTGTAGATGGATCTTCTACTTTTTCATGCAAAAAGTAGCAAAAAGAGTGCCCTTTGAGGCACTAATCCATTATCTTTGCACACATACAACTATCTAATAATCTTTAAATTAAGTATGCGTGAAAAGGAATTGCTTAAAATTGCACTACAAGGTGATTTCAATGTCATAAAGATAAGTAAGAATGAAGAAGGAATCTATATACTAAAACAAATGTGCGCTTGTCAAATACCAAGTTGGTGCATTATTGAAAAATCATCTAAATTCTCAGATATTGAATTCAGTATATCCATTATGCGCCATTCATCCAAGTATATTTTTAATGCGAGTGAACGGATTAAGGTGTCTGATCTCATAAACCTGAGCGAAGCCGGTTTCCAGGTAATACGAATATCACCATCAGATAAACTTGTGGTAAAAAAATTCAACCATCATACAAAATCATGGATTAAACTATCTTCTTTTCCGAAAGTATGCCTGAGAGAAAATTTCCTGTCGGAGAAATTATGCAACAGAGATACTATACTTATTGATTGACTATAATTAATGCTTAATTTGTCATGTAAAAAAAAGACCGCCTTTAATCGGCGGCCTTTTCTATAGTTGCTGCTTTCAGGTCATCATTCCAATCTTTCTTTTGTGGAAACTCAGTATTCTGAACCCGGTAAGCTGTATTTTTTAATTCCTCACTATCCATTTGCTCTACATCATGCTGCATACCTCTAAGGTTATTATCAAGCCATAGCGTGTACTTATAACCCTGCTTGTCATTATCGAATATAGTCCGTAGTGACTTCACTTCATTCTTACTGATAATGATACGAAGCAACTGCATTTGTCCTTCGGTAAGTGTACCTTCTGTAGATACATAAACAAGATTCAAACTTGTATTCTTGTGACACAGTTGATAGTGAGATATACAGTCTATGATAGACTCTCCGACATATAGTATATCAATAGGTCTGCTTTTATCGTGGTTGCTGAGAGCCAAGCAATCAAACTTACCTCCTAATATTCCTTTAAAAGATTCATTCCTTTGGGAGATAGCTTGAACACCCTTATCATTGTACATCTTTACACAGATGTTTCTGTATGTGGTATTTTTGTTCTTAACTTCCCTAATTAGAAAGACATCTTTAAAAACCGGACTATCTATACTTTCTTCTGATATACCGCGTTTTTGTAGATAATTACCCTTATAAGGTAAAAGCTGCTTGAGGTACATTGTCAGTTCGTCTGTACTCATGCTCGTGTTACCAACATCGTATCTGCTGTTTTCCGGAGTAATTATCTGGTTCGTATTTATGTAGTTTTGTAAGATTTCACCGACTTCTCTTAATGTCGGTTGCTTTCCGGTTGTCTCAAACAGATGTTCCTGCATCATGTCAAGAATTGTTCTGCCTCTTACATTGTCGCTGTGTACATCCCAATAGGTATATTGATTTTGTGCATTCCGCTTGATGACAATGGTATGTGTACCATTACTCATTTTAGGACAGCTGTTAGAAGAACCGGCCACAAATTTCCAACCCAGATTTAAGAGAAAATCAGGGAGGGAAATTTCTGTTTTTAGTCTGTTAAAATCAACTTTCATTATTGAATATCAGTGTTTTATATATTACAAAGATACTAAAAATTATCCAGCTTTACAACTTTATAGTTCTATAATAATCATGCAAAATTACAACTTATTGCGAAATTGTTGTAAACCTGAGTTCGCCTATTTTACCGGTACCAGTTTCCGGATCTATGCTTTTGCTTTCATCAAAAACAGTTTTCCCATCTTTGGTCACCTTCATTCTTACACTTGCTTTTTCGTTTGAATGTACCATGCCCTGTGCGGCAATTTCCTTAACCTTTCCTTCTGTTACATAACTTGCACTTGTCGTAAATTCATCATCTATTGACAGTGAAGAATCTCCAGTTTTCTCGTTCCTTATATTAACCTTGTCAAGATTTGTTATATGTGCGAATCCTTTTGCATTAGTTCCACTGACCTCAATTGTTATTCTATATACACCTGCTTCACTGCTTCCTGTTGTCGGATCATCATCCTTACTGCATGATACTGTTAATAAACTTACTGCTGCTAATAATGTTGCAAAAAACTTTTTCATGATAATTCAATTTATTAGTTAATTAAATTTTCTTTCTTGTCTCTGATTGTGTGTTGTATCAGGATTATTGCGTTTCTTGATTTTTTCTTCAACGCCTTTCAAAACCTCATTCACATCATTTATTATCTTAATATAATTCTGTTGCACGATTTCTTCAAGTATGTCCAGTTCGAGTTTTTCGTTACCTTCATCAAGTCTTACCGGGAGAGAGAAAGGTGGTATTTCTTTTTCCTCAAAACGACACATGTTCATTTGTGCATTGAAGAAAGGAGGCTGTCCGCCAGCTATCTTTCCGATAAAGTGTCCTGCTGACTGTCCGGCCACTTCACGGGCTTTCAGGACTTTCTCTTTCTGGAGGCTTTCTGTTCGGCTTCCTCCACCACTTTCCTGGTGAGAGTAACTTTCCTGGGCTTCCTTCTTTTCGCCGAACAGACTTTCAATATCTTTGGCTGTTTTCTCATTTCCTGTCATGCCGTAAGCCTGTGTTCCGCAGGAGGCTTTGAGAATATTGGCACTCTTTTCTCCATAGTCCCTAACTGCCTGATTGAAGTCCTGTACGGCCAGTATGGTGGAAACATTGTGTTTTCGTGCTGTACCGATAAATGTGTCTATACCTTGCAGAAGAATTGTAGGAAACTCGTCAACCATGAATACGCTTGTTGCCTTTCCCGGATTGTTCATTTGAGACATCAGCACACTGCCAATGCAGCTGATGGCCGGTGATACAGCTTCTTTAATAGTGGGCGCATTACCAACACACATTAAAGTAGGATGTTCCTTGTTTGTTATATCCAGTGAGAACTCTTCTTCAGGTAGCGGAGACAAAACCCAAAATATATATTTGTTGTTCAATAGAACAAGTGGTGTCTGTGCTGAAGAAACAGCTCCGGCTGTCTGCTGCTGAGCTCCCAATTTCCAAGCTGTTAACATGGCTGACATATTAAGTGCTATTTCCGGATCTTCAGATAGCCACTCAAAAACAAGGTTGCTGTCAGATAAGGCAAATGCTATAACATGTGGTAGGGTACAGATACCAAGGTCTTTTTCCTTGAAGCATTTATAAGCTATCGAATATACATAATTTATTGCATTGTTCGCCCAAAAGTCTGTTTTTTCTTTCCAGCTTGCTTCCAAATTCTTCATAAGTGTCACTATTATATTCCTTATGAATAAGGACTCATTACCCTTTGACATATACTTTGGTGATAGAACATTAACCCTGACGGTTCTCGACATGTCTATAAAGTTTATGTAGGCAAAATTAGGTACCTCCCTGCCCTGCTTCCTGAAGTATTCGATACTTCCGTAAGCTATTCTTGAAAGTATCGGTGAGTTTTCTTTTGTCGGATCACCCTCCCAGTCATAGATGAACCCGGCATAATTCCTTTCCGCACACTGATAAATCATTCCCTTTATCCAGCTTTCTGATTTACCTGAACCCGGACCTCCGTCAATATATATATTCTGCTGTGGCTTGTGGATGGTAAGTGGCCCATTTGCTGTCTCAAATCTGAAATAAAAGGGTGATTCCACATTACTCAGGCCGAATATACTTTCATCCGACTTGACATGTCTCCTGAAGAAGTAAGGCATTGTCTTGATGATTAACAATGTGTAGGCTACAAATATCACTGGGAATACAAATAGATTATACCAGTTTGATAACTCACTGAAACCAACGACAAGTATAGTGGCCGTCATTAAGGTCAGACTTGTGTAAAACCATTTTTTACTTTCATCATCAGGTTTCTTATATGGAAAAAGAAAAGCTAATCCGGCTATGAGTATCACATATAGGAAACGGGACATGATTCCCTTTACCAGCAGTTTTTCCCACATGGCCTGATTCCTGACCGGAACATACAAACCATTTACTATAGCCCACTGGAATAATACAGCTATACCTATCAGAGTAGATAGCAGTATAAGGATGAATGACAGGTCTTTCTTTTCTTTTTCCATAGTTCAATCTTTATGCGTTAGTCTCGTCTTTCTTTTCACTCTTGCCGAGCAGTTCTACACGGCTTACGTTCATGGTTACAGACGGTATGCAGTTTCCGTCCTCTTTCTTGAATACATCAATAAATATATCTCCTGTCACATATACCTGAGTACCCTTTTTGATATATTCCATGATTTTTGTGTCAAAGTTTACAAAGCAAGTTATCCAAAGAGTCTTGTCTTCAGTGTCTCCAACTCCTTTAAACTTTGATGAAACAGGGAAATAAAATCCTTTACCACTCTTGTTTGAACGTGCGTCTGCACCTACATAACCGATTAATTGTCCTGTAAACATAATTCTTCGATTTAGGGGTTAAATATTCATTGTTATTTCAGCAGGCTTGACCATTTCCTTGCTCATTTCTGCTGTTTTGTTAGTTTCAAAATCTATTCCAAACACCTTGCTTACTGCCTCTTTCCCTTCATTGTTGCTTACATTGACATTTAGCCTGTCTATCATAAGCAACGAAGGGTTATAGCCGGCTTCTTTCAACTCTTTCAACTTATCTTCATCGCCCTGGCTTGCCGCCAGTAAGAATTTTTCATCATTGCTCAGTTTAGGTTCCATTCCGTAAACCTTCTCCTGTATCATCGCACTTGCCTTGGCCACATCGGAAAGAATGGTGTATATGAATTTCGGATCTTGACTCAATGCTGACAGCCAGCTCTTCAGATACATCGCATTCTCCTCCCTTATACAGGTTGATATACCCATGGTTTTACCGCATGAAGCAGAAGTTAGCTCTGCGATGAGTTCTTCCTTGGCGTATTTGGAATCTCCGAAAACCTCTCCTTTTTCTCTTTCCAGATGACCGACTTCACCGGTTGAATGTGCCATTTCATGCAGCAGTGTTGAATAAAAGGATTCCCCAGTATCAAACTGTCCCTTCAGCGGGACAATTATATGGCATCCTTCTCCACGCCTGTAATAAGCACTGTCGCTTTCTCTCGGATATATCGGACATATCCATTGCCTTTCTCTGATAAGTGCATCGAGCAACGGCATGGTGTACATGCCTTGTTCATCCTTCAGAGCCGGTGGAACAAACTGTGACTTAAGTTTTTCCCATTTCTCAGGTTGGACTTCCGGATAGTTGGTTTGAGAGACATTGAACACATTATAGGTTTTCATATAAGGTGTCACTTTATATTCCCTCTTTTCGTCCTCTGATAGATTCCGATAGTCTTCTATGCTTATCTTGTTCCCGTTCTTGTCCTTTACTGAAAAGTTCCAGTATATTACGGGGAACGATTTCTCTCCTTTTATAATTGAGGCTCCGGCTTCCTTAGCTTGCATGAATGTCATATACAATGGTGTGCTGTAACCCTTTTCTTCCGAAAGTAAGTACAGCATGAAGAGGTTTATCCCATTATATACTCTGCCTTCGATGTTCTGGGGTAAGCCCCCTCCACCTTCCGGAGAGAACCAGGGCTTTTTCCAGTCATGCTCAACCTCCTTGATTTTTTGAATCATGAGGTCTGCAAACTGTTTCAGTGCTTTGTCACCTGCTGAATCTTCTTTCATAACTGTTCGTATAAATGGTTATTCTCATATTCACATAGCCACTTGACGGCATTCTCATTATTGGGCCTCTCTCCTCTTGACTTCATGTCTTCAAGATATATTTCTGCCAAATCTTTCTGAGCGAGCAGAAACTCCAGGTCATCGATGACACCTTCCTGTCTTTTCTGTACCAGTTCATTGTAGTCCATAATTGCATTTTTATAAGTCGTTGAACATCTTGTTTACGGTATTGGCAATTGGTCTGGCCATTTCTTTTGTATTGTCTGGCTTCGGACTGCTTGCCAACTTCACATCACCCAAAGTCTTGCCTTTGTTTTCAAGACCGAATATCTTCTGAACGGCGATGATGGTGTTTTCCTGTACGCCATTTTCTCGCATGGCTTTTATATCATTCTGTGTTATCTGATATCCGGTTTTTTGGATGTCCTGAATGACTCTGAAATTTCCTACCGAGGCTGCATCTAAAAGCTTGGCAGCCTGTTTCTGATGTTCGCTCAGTTCATCCGGCTTAACCTGAAAAATCTTCTGAACTTCCTTCATTTCATTATCACTCAGATTCAGCTGTTTTCCTACACCTCTGATGTAATCTTCACTTGGCTTATAACCGTCCTCCCTGAGTTTGTCAATCGTTTCAAAGTCCCTTTTACCAACCGCTTCCTTAAACTCGCTGTCCATGTCTCGCCCTTTATCTGCCGATACCTTATTTTCTATGACGGGGTTTACAGCTTCCAGTTTAGGTCTCATCTCCTTTATCAGTTCATGAGCCTTTCCTTCTGTAATACTCTGTATGTTTGAGAACTGAATGCCTTTTTTGTCATCTGTGAGAGATATGTCGGCAAGGATATATCCGTCCTTGCTGTGCATGAGTTTACTCTCTAACGTATGACCGTTGGCAAGCAGATATTTGTCTGCTTTGGTTAACTTATATCCGTCATATTCCTCGGTCTTGCCTATCACATTAGGTATCTTAATTTCTTTGCTTGATCTCACGATTACCGAATTCAAGTCCTTGTCAACCTGAAGCATAATTGTACCTCTTTTGGTATCTAAAGGAACAATATCACCGTGTAGAAGACGCTCTTTCTCCGTTTTGTTAAGCTTGTGTCCAAGCATCCTGTCCGGAATGGTTAGGGTTTCCTTACGGTAAAAGACGGAAATGCCGTTCTCACTCATACGCAGCTTCCCTTTCTTCTCACCTATATCCATCAGGTCTGACATTATACCCTTTTCCAGTTTTGTTCCTTTACCGTCAAGCAGATTGCCGGTGTTGTGTGCATATTCGTATAGTTCCTGGCCTGTATAGCATACTTTACGGTTATGGTCTATGATGGTGAAACCGTCTTTGTTCTCGCCCTTTATGTCATTCCACCGAATCACACTGATTCCTTTTTTTCTAAGTTCTTCGATGTATGAAGGCTCATTTGCCTTGTTCTTGTCAAAGAACGAACAAACCTTTTCTTTTGATTCCTCGGCTCGCTGTTCATTCCGGTTTTCTTTTGCTTTAGATCTGATTTCATCCAAAGATAATTGGATACTGTCATCCCCCTTGTGGAAAAGATAGCTTCCGTCATGATATTCTGTTTTATAGCCAAGAGTTTCCGATAAGGCTCTGAACTGCCCTATATTATTATAGGAATAGTTCTCATAAGCTTCTTTCAGTTTCATATCATTTTTCGAATAAAGGTTCTGCCCTGATAATATACTTGTTCTCAACAGCCAGTTTCATGTGGCGGCCACCACCCTTTTCATACAGTTCTATCTCAAAGATTTTGTTGTCCGGAATTGTAAACTTGTTAAATCCCAGAACAAGCCTGTTGGCGCTTTTGCCCTTTATCTTTGTTTCAAAATCCTTTGTATAAATGGGATCTATGGTTGTTTCCTGCTGTATGGCATTCTTGCTTTTCTTGATGTCTCTTTGAAAGCATTTGACAAATTCAATGTCATAGTCTATATATGACTTGTTTTTCAAATCAAAGATGAAAAACATAAAGTCTTCATGTACATACAGGTTGGACATTGACAGCTCAAACTTGTTTTTTACCTCGCCAACACTGTAAATGTTCCTTTTCTTTGTTCTCAGCTCCTGAAGGCATTTGTCCATCACCTCACTGTTCACATCGATGTGGGCAGTATATTCACGCTTGTCATCATAGTTGTAGGTGAAGACCGAAGTCTCGTTTCTGCGGATGACAATGCTGTATGTATTCATGTTCTTGTCGATGACAAAAAGATTCGAATTTTCAACGGCATCCTTAGCTGTTGAAACCTTCAGCTGATTGTTGTAGCTCTGTAAAGCAAAGGACATTTCGTTACCTTGTGTGCCGTATATAATGTCTGAGGGGAAGAAAAACTCGGCCATGTGCATGTCACTGACATCCGCCTGATAATCGTTGTGTTCCCATTTACCGTTATCTTCATAGATGTTAGGGGAAGGATCGACAAGACCGTTTGCTATATATTTCACATGGTAAGTATAGACACTGCCGTCGATACAAACGACGGTTACATTTGTCTCTTTCTCAAAGTCTTCACTCTGTGCGCACAGTCTGACAACGTGGGGTGCTTCTTCAACCCTTTCTGCCGAAATAAGCTCTTTCTCTCCTACTTCAATATCGGACACTTGCACCGGGAACACAAGATGCTTCACAAAGTCAAATGATACGTAAATGTTCTTGGCTTTGATACTCTCCTGTTCGGGACTCTGTGCTTTTAAGCCGAATGCGGCCACACATAGAACAATTAAAATATAGATTCTTTTCATAACTTTCAATTATAAAATGCGGTGAATACTGTTATCGCCCATAACAAGACAATACAGGCGAAAAATGAAACCAAAAGCGGTTTAATTTCCGTAAATTTCTTACCCTGCTTTCTTGATATATAGATTCTGTACCCGAAAAACAGGGTTGCTATAACAATTAGATAATTCAAGATATTCAAAATCATAGCTTGTCAATTAATGTTTCCAAAGGATGTGGCTGATTATTTTTGTTCTCTTCAAGCTCAGCATATAGTCTCTGCAATTCTTCCTGAACAGCTTTCCGTTTCAGCTTTGATTCTTTTGTCTCTTCCTGTATATACATCTGATAATTGCTCTTCAGATGTACCTTGACTTGCGAAAGTTTCATATTCAATATCTGTTTTGCTATCTGAGTCGTAGCATTTACAGCACTGGTTATCTCGCTGGTCATTGTTCCGATAGAGGCAAGAGGCATATCTATATTCTGGACAAGTCCCTGCTGCATACGTTTGGCTGCCTGAGCCTTCATGTTGTTCGGTAGGTTCAGCCCTTCCATAGCGTCATTGTCGAAGATGACAAAGGAAACAGGACTGATCGTATTTCCTACCTTCAGGTTGTTTACCACTACCTCCAGCCGGTTTGCTCCTAATGTCGCCACACCGTAAAAGAGTGTGTTAGCCGGTATCTTCATGCCACAGACAACGGCATCTTCCAGCATACGCATTCTTACTGTACTGCCGGTAACGACTGTCTGGTCTCCATGTATGCAGGCCTTGAATAAGGTGTTGCTGCTTGGCATACTTGCCTGTTGCCTCCTTGTCCTTTTGCCATTCTCGGCTATGTATATAGGCTGGTTGCTTACAAGGCTGTCCATTGCACTGCCTGGTTTAGGCTTAGTGGGATTTTCGGCTTTTTTCTTTTCCTGATCATAACCTATAATCCTTTTATATATCTTTTGTCTATAGACATTGTTCTGCTCCAGTTCCTTTCGGATTTCAGCATTTTTCCTTGCTTCCCTTATAATCTCCTTCAACTCTTCTTCATCCTCAATGCTCGCAAGCTGCTTTTCCAGCTGTTCCGAGAGGTGGCTGTCGCTGCTGCCATATTCACCCATTACATCAGAGTATGGATCTCTTCTCATTTTCCGTATTTTCTCCAGTGTTGCCTGGTCATATTTTTCATTCCTGTTCTGAAGGTCGAAGTAGAAATCCGAACCTCTTACCTGTGATTCATCCATGATTCTTTGTTTCTCCTTCTCTTCTCTTTCATCCTGTTTATAGGCTTCAATCTTATTGAGGGCTTTGTCCTTTGCTTCCGAATCCGGCTCCAGCAATACACTTTGCCTTTCTTTTTCATTTTCCGCAACTTCCTTTGATGATGTGTCGTGAACAAAAAACACATAGAGAAATAGACCACCTAATATGATGGGTATAATCATCAGAAGCTTGTTTTTGTCTTTTAAAAAATTATTAGTTTTCATGTTCGTCAGATTTTTCTGGTTGGGTATTATTATATTCTTCCTGGTTGTCCTCAATTGGTGCCGAATAATGCACGATCCAGTCCTCTATCTTGGCTCCGTGTGCATTTTCCTCACTTCTTGATACATCGTATATGGAGAACTCTGCTTCTACCTTTCTTGAAATCTTTCCTCTGGCCCTATATCCCGTCTGTGTGAAAAGTATTTTCCCTGTTACAGGGATAGTTCCCATATCAATGATTATTTCGTCAATTGATACTCCGTATCTGATGTTCTTCTGTACCAGTGAATTGAGCATATTCACATCATTGTATTCGTTCAACAACTCTTTCCCCTTGTTCCCAATGAGATTCAGGGCACTTGTGATATTTTTCTCATAGGTATTTTCGTCAAAGGCATACCATTTTCCGACAAAGGTCTTGACATGATTGATGTATTCGAACCTTCTCATATTTGATGCCGGCATACCACTTGCCTCATATACTTCCCCATTCTTGTCTATGACCAATGCCTGGCTGTAAGCTTTTTCCAGCTTCATCGTTTGATAGATGATGCATGTAATAAAAGCTATCGTAAGAACGACACAGTAGCCTATCGAAAGTCTTATAGTCATCTTTACGGCATTGTCTACACCTTTAAATTTCATCAAGTCCATATCTGCTATTTTTTATCATCGATTATACTTTCTCCAATTGATGCCGCAGCTCCTACATTTGTTGCTTTGGCTGCTGCTCCAGCTCCACCAAGCAGGGCTATGGTGGCTGCTGTCGTTGCTATCGACATAACCTTTGAGATAACCTTGCCGGCATCACTGTGTCCGACAATCTTTGACGACAGCCAGAAACAGCTGCAATATGCGCCGATTAGAGCCAGATCCATGCCCAGATATTGCAACTGTTGTGTTGCCATATCAACCATGTCGGCCGGTGATTCGCATAGTGCTTTTAATGTCTGCCACATAATCTGATTGAGTATGTTTATCACAGTGAACACCATACAGGATGAACAGAGAGTACCGAACCAGATGGATAGCTGTTTCTGAAATACCGGAAGCATACTGAACGCGAAGACAAACGGGCCGAGTATAACCAGTATCTTTACAATAACTACACCTAAACCCAGGATGATGATTTGTATGATACCTACAACCAAGGCTGCCGCAGCGTGTAATACAAGTGCTACAAGGTTTGCCGGATTAAGGATATTGACAAGTTTCTCTATACTGGCTCTTAATCCTGTTGTCTCATCCTCTTCCGCTTTTTTATCAAGCTCATGCTGCATGGCTCCTGTTGTGTCCTCTCCGGCTGCTACTTCCGCTTCAAGTGAATTGGTCTCATATTCTGCTATCATTTCACCCTGCTCGTTGCTTGCCTTGGCCATAAATTGGGCAAATTCATTGGCTCTTTCTGAAGATAGCGATGTAGCTTCGTTTATGACTTCCATTGTTCCTACAATGGTCTGTGCGATTGGCTTATACATTGTCAGACAGAAAAACAGTACCAGACAGCGGCCGATTTCCATCATGTCCGGAAACTTGTCTTCATTTGATGTCAACAACTGACTGGCTCCGTGATACAGATAATTATAAGCCAGATTGCATATAAAACAGATGACTGCAACTCCAAATGCTATAACTGTCATCTTTGAAACTAATTCCATAGTGAGGCCGTCTGTTATTTGGAGTCCCCACAAAAAATTGTCCTGGTTCATAGGCTTAGTTGGTATATCTTGTATAGGCTGAAAGGCGACCTTGATAATAGGTCTTCCGGTTGTGTCCTTTCATCGATTTATAAATGACTGTACTTCTGACTGTTTCGTTGAACTCTCTCATTTCATCTGCGGCCTTTTCAACAGACTCCTTTACCTGTTCGATAAAGGAGATTCTTCCTTCAGAGTTCATCGAGAAATAACTTGTTACCGTTGCTACCTTCATCAGGAGGTCGGTACTGACGCTGAGATTGACTGTTACTCTTTGAAAATTAAGAAACTTCAAACAGTGGTAGTTGGAACCTACATTCATATAAAAGCTGTAGTCCTGACTCAGACAGGCAACGTCATCCAACAGATCAGCAAGCTCTTTCAGAGATTTCAGTTCCTTCATTCTGTCTATGTTCTGTAAACCCTCCCTTAATTTCTGGGCTGCTTCCATCTCCTTTATCTGCTCTATCCATTTCTTTACGTTGGTGTACCACTCTGTTGAATTAAGGAAGGTATGTCCCGGATCATGCACAACCCACTGGGCATCTGCCTTCCCTGCACCTATAAACAGCATGGCTGTCGTGATTATGATTATTCCAAATAATTTCTTCATAAGCTTAAATGATAAATGTGATAGTAAATATTACGCATACTACCCAAGCTATCAGGTATGTACGTGCATTTTGCTTTTTTGTGGCCAAAGCCCAAACTACAAAGATGAGGGCTATGCCTAATAATGCTGCTGCTATACTGGGTGCTACACTGTTCATGCTCGTGTTCATGTCAGTGCTGTAGTTTAACAACTCCGTTAATCCTGCTGTTGCATCATCCATATTGCTTTCTCCTTTCTTCCAGATATAAGTTTATGGCCGTATAGGTCGAGCCTGTTTCTTTGAATAATTGCTTAATCCTGACTACGGTTGATTGTTTTGAGTCAAATGCTACCGCTGCAAAATCTGAGACCTCATTTCTGAATATGAATGCATCATTGGACATCTTGATGAAGAACTCCCTCCAGCGGTCTGTCCTTTGCAATGACTCTATCATATAGATTTCTTCGTCATTGATGGACAAGACAGACTGGATTTCCGGCAGGTTCTGGCGGTGCTCCGAGTGATCCAGGATTATCTTTGTAGCACAGTTGATGATAATTGAATCCTTTATTCCTGAAGGCATGTTCTTCAGGAAAAGGATATTCTGTGCTGCCAGAGTGATGCTTCCCTCTTTCTTTCTGAATGTACGGTACAGATAGGCTATGAAGTCTCCGAACTTTTCATCCTGAAGGAAATCCAGGGCTTCATCGATAATCAGTTCCTTCATCATACCCTGTCGTTTCTTAATCTTATCGACAATCATCTGAAGGGTAATGATGGCCACTAGCGGAAAGTATTCCTTCTTTGACGCATCTTCCATGTCAAATGCGATGAGCTTGTCATGGACAATATCCACGTTTTCCTTTGCGTTGAGCAGGAAACTGAGTTCACCGTCTGTATATGGTTCCAGCAGAAGAATAAGCTCTTCAATCTCGAATTTCTGCTTTTCAAAATCACTCATTCTGTTTTTGAAAACTTCCTGAAGATATTTTCTATATGCTTTCATATCAGGAAAGATTCTTTCATTATTCTGACCTACTGATGAATTGTTTACATAGTCATAAAAGCCGATGATGGATTTTCTAAGAATTGCCGTCTCAGCCGGCATCATCTGTTCCCTTGCTTTCCAGATATAGCTTATTATGGCTACGATAGTCTTTATCTGGTCATCCGCTGATTCTGCGTCCGTTGTGTCGATATAGAGATACTTACCGTTCTTGTCACGGTCACACAGAAATGGATTGAAGGCAAATTTCTTCTGTTCTGTAGAATCAAAATATTTCCCTCCATTCAATGCTATCATAGAACGGTATGAACCACCGATGTCGATGATCATGATGTCTCTACCCAGCTCATAGCTTTGCAGAATGTAATTGTTAAGCCAGAAAGATTTTCCGGAACCTGACGGCCCGATAACTATCCTGTTCTTGTTATTCAATGTCGGATAATCCCAAAGATTTATCTTGACCGGTGTTCCGAAACGGTCATTGTATATGTGCCCTTTCGTATCTGAAACATACATACCTTCTTTTTGCAGATAGCAGATTGCCTGTTTGGTTGTATTGATGAAACCTCTGTAATTTGCCCTGGCGTTACCAGGTATGTTTGTAAAGAACAGGTTACACAGCTCCGCGTTTTCAACATAACAGCTGCTTTGGTTCATGAAAGAGAATCCTTGCTGTACAAGGGCTATCTTACGCATCAGTGAAGTCTTGTCCGTATCATTAAGAATGACATTGAACGAAGTGTAAGCGGTCTGATAGTCAAATTTCGTAATCTCTTCACAGAACAATCTTTGCTCCTTCTGCTTCTCTGCTGCAGGGGGATAAAAGTTGGTGATGTAGTTCAAGGCATCCTTCTCTGCTCCTATTGCTGTTACTGTCGCATCAGGATCTGTAATCTCGATGACCACATTGACGATATGATTAAAAGGCAATCCGAGACCTACGGGGTATAACATCGAGCACTTGCTCTTGATACTGTCCGGTATTTCAATGTTTCCACCGTATGAACGTGCTTTACCGGTGTGAGGAACGGAGAGTTCATGCAGATGCTCCCCCTCGATTGTCAGTGATAACATCGATACATACTGCTGGCCGATTTTCATTTCACCGTTCTGTGTGATGGCCATCGGATTCACAACCTTTTCCGTTGCATCTTCTACAGGTGTATCATAAGATAGATTGATGTAATCATAAACAGCATTGTTCAACTCTTTGCTGTTCATCTTCCTGATTTCGAATTGCTGGATAGATGCCAGACCATTCTCAAAATTAAGAAGCGATGCTTCCATCTCTGTCATTCGTCTCTCATAATCCCTATATGGCTGCTTAAACGGGTAATGTAATCTTCTTAACAGTGATGTGTTGGTCGCACTTTTTCTTATCTTGCCGTTCTTTTTCCCATTGGTAAATGTAAGATACAGATTAGTATAACTGTTCAGAATCTCCTTGCCGTCAAAATGCCGGTTGTTCTCTGCTATCAGAGCATTGTTTGAATATTCCTGATTGTTATACTCTCCGGTATAATAAAAAATCTGCTGATGTATGACAGTTCCGGCCGGAAGCATCTTCAAGAGAGCTTCAAGTCTCTCATGGATATATTCTGCTTCTTTTTCCGAAAGTGTGAACACTTCAGGAAGAAGCATTCTGTACCCTACTGTGATGTCACCGTTCCCATTGATGATTGCATCCTGGGTGATGGTCTGTATAGGCAATATGTCTGCCAGATCTGTGGCCTTGTCTGTTACTTGCACTTCTTCATTGCGCATATACAATATTGCAATGAGAAGAGCCAACAAACAAATGACAACGGCTGTTAGGATGATAAGTGTGACCATTGGCTGTTCAGTTTAGAATGAAATTGAAAATCTTTTTTTTATCTACTATTTTTCTGGGAGTTGCGCTCCGTACACTCAAACCTGTGAGAAAATCCGGATTTCCAGCCTTATGTTCCTTTTTCAAGGTATTGAACAGTAGCCCTGACAGAAATACTATTCCGCTGAGTAGAAGCGTTATGACCAGCGGATGCAGTTGCTTGAATATGCAGACGATAATCGTGATGGCTACTATAAGCATGAATATTCCAAATTGCCCGGATGACAAGCCGAAAAACTTGATTGGCTTGTTTATTTTCCTCATGGTTCTCATGGCTCAGATAATCAGGAAGGCAACCATAATCACTACAACTGCAATGATCCATCCTAACAGGTATTCTTTGGCATGTGGATTATTTGTTGCAAGAGAATAAATCACGAACACCAGTGCGATACCCAAAACGGCTGCGAGAATGTATTTTGCGACATCAAGGATTGTGTCAGCACCTTCCTTGGCTGTGTCCGTTACTTCCGAAAGACTGCTTATCTTAAGGCCGCTCTGCGCTTCTAATTCAATCGGAGCTGCCACCATGAACAGAAACATAAGACCTACTGCCCACCTGCTTACACTGTTGTTTACGTTCTCAAATCTCTTTCTTAATTGCTTTAGTACTTCCATAATTCTTCAATTTTAAAGTTTATACTTGTATTGTTTTAATTAAATTCCATTGTACATCTTCAAACCTTACGAACCTTTCCATTTCAGTGTCTTCCGTTTTTTCTTTTGTTTCTTCCGGCTTTTTCCCACTGTAATAGTAAGTTCTCCCATCTAAGAACATGTCCGCTATTTCCTTGGCAAGGTCATCTTCCTCGGTGTTCTCAACTTGAAAGATTACCCTGATGACCGGCGCTTTTTCCTGTATATTTTCCCTTTTGTCTTTCTCTACTCCAGGTTCTTGTTTCTTTTCATTATTTCGCCCGTCTTTCGGGACTTTTCTTTTATTCAGAAAATGATAGATACCAAGAGAGATGACAATAAGTATAATAACATCTGCTATGCTCATATCAACGACCATATTAATAGCCAGACAACCAACGCTACTACATAGGTAATAATAGCTTCCTTTGTTTTTTCATGATTGGTTATCAGCTTTTTAAGTACAGATAATCCTGCACAAATAAAGCCAATACCAACCAGCATTGCACCTACTTCACGGTACAACGATATCAGGCCGGATACATCTGTACTGGCTTGCAATAAGACAATAAGTAACATGATTTTTATTTATAAAGGAGAATCTTCAATCCCGCATTCCATACGGTGTTCCAGTTCTTTACAGACAACGGACTCCACATTTCTTTTATTCCGACGGTGAATGCGAGCTTTGGCAATATGAAAAGTTCTATTTCAGTCCCTATTTCAGGACCTACGATAAATTGATACTCTTTTGATGGATGTCTGGTGTATTCTGTGCCCAGAAAACATCCTATACCTATATTCCAGTAGATTGATTTAAGGTTACTGGCTATTGTTCGGTTATAACTGCCGTTTACAAACCAGTTCCGGGCTGTTTCTTCCCTTTGCTGGTTCTGCATTACCGGCATTATGCCTAAAGGCTGGGTTGCTTCAGTATTGACTGAATAATCGAAACTCTTTTCAAAATAATTCAATCCGGCTTTCCAGTAGGATGTTCTGTCAATGTATTTTGAGAATGATATATTTGCCATGTTATCAGCTTTCCCGAATATATTGGTACCATAACTACCTTCTAAAGCTGAAATCCTCTTGTAGTGTCTCTGTGCTTTAATCACACTGCCTCCAGTAAACAGGAGGAGAATCAGTATTACGATTTTCATGTTGCTGTACATAGTGCTTTCTATTTTTAAAGTTAATATTATCCAGTTTATTATTTTTATGTTTTATCATATCCTAATCTAGTAATTGTATCAAATCCTGCTCATTATGTCAGGATATTCAATTGATTCTGTCCAAACATATAGATAATATGCAAAACCGCAAATAAAAAGACATTTTAATTTCCGCAACATGCTGTTTTATTAATCTAGTTTCATTTTTTGTTATGATGTAAAACATATAATGACAAGCACAAAAAAAAGACAGGATACTAGTTGTGCAAAAGTATCCTGCCCTTTTATAAGCTATCTGAAGATCTTTTTTCTGGCTTTACTGAGAGCCTGTGGTGTTATTCCTATGTACCTTGCTATTTCCTTTAACGGAACATGTTTAAAAAGCCATTTTTCTTTATTTAATACCTTTTCATACCTTTGGTCGGCAGTCATGCAGTGTATTCCTTCTTCTCTTTCTATTCTGTGCATAAGAGACTTTTCAAGGTGAAAAATAGCCAGCTTACAGAAATTGAAAGATTCTCCGAACATTTCATAAGCCTTGTGCTTTTTCATTCGCCATACCTTACAGTTTGTGTTGGCTTTGATACTGTAACAGGCTTTGTGTTCCGGATTATGCAGGAAAAAAGGGTTTATGAATGCCCTGTCATCTATAAATCGTGCATTAATAAAGCCACCCTTTGTGTCAGGAAAGCAGATGTTCAGAATTCCTTCTTCCAAATAGTAGAAATGCTCAACCAATTCATCTTTAGTAATCAGATAATGTCCTTTTTTTAAATGAAATGGTTCGAAATTCTCTTCAAAATAGATTTTTTCTTCTTGCGTAAAACGGATGTGTTCTTGAAGCCCCATCTTCTCGATGGTTTCTTCAATGAGTTTAGTTATATGTCTAGGTGCCATAAATATATAATAATGGCACGGTTCCGCCGTGCCAAACGAGGGAGTGGTGTCGCCCTTATAGCACTGCTTCCCCGCGCCGTATTATTCGGTACGGGTTCGCAGCTGCTTTATAGTTTAACTTCTGACACCACTCTTCCGTTTGGCAGCTGTACGTATGTAAAAAACGGATTTCCACTTTTACATAGAAATCCGTTGCAAAGTTATTAAAAAATATTCATTTATTGCCTAAAATGGCCTAATATCTGCCATATTTACAATACAATTTTCTTTTGGTGGCATCTTCAAAACGTGGATATATATATTTCTATATATCTCGTTTTTTAATTCCATATCAGCATCGCTGTATGCCCACTCAGTAAATTCCTCATTAAAGCTTCCGCTGCCGAATATGAAACAATCTTTATATTTATAGGTCTCATATACTTGCACGCCTTTTTTTCTTAAGAAGGCATCTTTGAGCCCTTCATAATATTTTGCGGTAATTATTGCTTTTGCTTTTTCATCAAAATATTTGAGGGTTTCTTCTGAAAATCTGAATTTTACGCTATAGGCCCACTTTTCATTTTCCTTTTTCACAAATTCGTATTCGAATTTTGTTTGTGTCAGATTCTTGTTTATTGCATTTAATGTTGCAATTACTTTTTTCTTGCGGTCATGGTTGTTTGCTATGTTTATATCGAAGTGCTTGGCCAATTCATCTACTGTCAATGTAAACTCTGGTTCCTGACCTTGTTGTATCTTATGTTTTATAAGTAAAATCATTTTGGACAGATTCAGATAGAATTTCCTGTATGCCCTTTTGTTTGGCAGACATCTATAGTCCTTAAGGTCTATCAGATTATATCCGGTGAACATCATATTCTTCAAATCTTTGCTAAGATTTACCTTATACAATCGTTTTGTCCTTTTCTTTGTTCCGAAATTGTCCTTGATGTCGAAGCTTTCTAAAATAGGAATAAACTTGAATTTAGTTACTCCATTTACAGTATAGCCAACACTGAGTGTATTCTTACCTAAACTGAATAAGGCAGACTCAAAAAATGTCTCTATAGGATGTTCTATCTGCTCACCGTCATATTCAGTTTTATAAACAGGCGTTAACTGACCAAATGTTTTTGTTTTCTGTTCTTCGGTCAACTTGCGCTGGAGTTTTGTCCTGTCATACCCCATAACCGTGCAAAAGTCTTCAATTGAAAACCACATGTCACCGAATAGATCCTTCATTTGCGTGTTAGCGGCAAAAATTATGATATCATGCATGATTGTTCCTCCTGATTCAATTAATAAATCAAGATTAGCACCATTATTGGGTTCGCTTAGTGTTCGTGGTACCCTGCTGAGTTCTTTGTATTGTTCTGTTTCAACCATAATTTTACCGTTTGTTTGCAAATATAGCGATTTTCTATTCATTTAGTGTATTATTTATACACTAAATAGCTAATAATGAAATAAATCATTCGTCCAGATGTGTAAAAGTGTCCCAGTTGCCTTTTTTTATTACTACAATAAAAATTATGCCACAAAAGGGACAGTTACAAAAATTAACATTAAGTTTTTACCTGGCTTTTATTCAGAGTATTTCCATTAGTTGTGTAAAACCGTCCTAAAACGATGGTTTTATGCCTTCCCAGATGTGTAAAAGTGTCCCAGTTGCTTCTTTCAGATGTGTAAAAGTGTCCCAGTTGCTTCTCCCAGATGTGTAAAAGTATCCCAATTGCCTCTCCCAGATGTGTAAAAGTATCCCAGTTGCTTCTCCCAGATGTGTAAAAGTGTCCCGACTTCGAAGCCAGTTGTGTAAAAGTGTCCCATTCTTAGTTTTGCGTTTATTCCCCGAAAGCCTTTCCACAAGCGGTATCTACGGTTTTTCTGTTTTTGCCAGTTGTGTAAAAGTGTCCCATATATTCATAATACCCTAAAAACCTAAATAAAGAAATGCTTCGACTTGTGTAAACATACTTTCGGAAAAATATTATCGGGTTAAATGCTAAATTATTTACATATATTAACTATTCTGCTTTGGCGATATAAATATTAGGGGCACTTTCCCGCAGTTGTGTAAAAGTGTCCCACTTACCCCAGATTTCACTAATAGTTGTGCAAAAGCGTCCGGGTTATATAATCATCAGTTTATGCTACCTCATATGTTCATCTATGACATGTGCGGTTATGTTTAAGTTAAAAAAAACGGGTAAAACAGGATTCTTATACTCCTGCTTTACCCATTACCTGGCTTTTGATTCTGTAACAGATTCAAAATACTATAAACTCATATATTTCTTTACTGCTGCTTGAATTTCTTTATTGTATTTTTCAAATGCTATTTCCAGAATATTAGTTGCCAATACGTGCATACTTACATCAGATACATTGGCAAGTCTCTTCAGTTTAGCATGTGTTTCTTTTGATATGCGGATCATCTCCACTTCTTTTATTTTCCTTTCCTGGAATAATAAACTGTACTCTTCCTTTCGATTGCAAGACTTGTTCTTTTCCTTATCCTCTTGTTCGTCCTTATTCTTTTTTTCCGAAAGTACGTTTTCTTCAGGTTTGATAACTTCTTTTACTTCCTGTGGTTGCTCTTCGCCATTCTGTTTTGTCTGCTCTGCTTCCACAGTTATTGTAGGAGCCACGTTTTCTGTTTCCTTTATTTCCTTTTCCATCTTGGATGCATTAGCCAAGAGCTTGCTCATGCCGATTGAAGTTGTTTTATTTCCCATGTTACTCCTCCTCTATATGTTTGCTGATTAATTCTATAACTTCCTCACAAAACTGGTCACACGGATGATGGTAATTACTGCTCAACGTTGACAAGTTCCTCTGATAATCTACTCTTGAATCTTTTATAAAGCTTTCCATGAGCTGGAAAGGAAGGTTTTCCTTTTTACTGACTAACTCTTTGAACTCAATGACATTCGTCATTACCCTATTCATTACACCTCTTACAGTTGTCTTTAAGCCATTTTCTTTTCTTGCCTTTATTATATTTTTATACACATTATCGTAGAAATATAGTGTTGCGCTTAAATCCGTATTGTTTGGTTCAAAAGGCATGATTACGATGTCTATGAAATGCAAAGCCTCTACTACTCCGTTTTGCTTAAGATTACCCGGGAAATCTACTAATATAACATCAAAACTTTCCTTCAGCATATCAAGCTGATTGATAAACTCTGAAGAAGATATATTCATCACTTCATATTCTTCCTTCAGGTTATTGCTTTCATCACTTTCTGACTGACGTAGCCTTCCCATTGTATTCTGCATGTCGTCTATATCTACAACCCCAATATTAATGCCATCCTCGCCCATTGAGTGTACGTAACCGGCAAATAACGCAGTAAGGGTTGACTTTCCTACCCCACCTTTGGGGTTCTCAAAAGCTAAAGTAATACCAGGTAATTTTTTTCCCATATGCTATTTAATTATGTTCTTTTGCAAATATATACTTTATAAATTACTTATGCAAGAAATCACATTATTTATTACTTGAAAAAGTAAGATATTTATTCCTAACGTAAGATATTAATAAATAACATATTTACTATATTATGATATTGACAACGTAAGAAAATATGTTATAAATTAAGTAAGTAATAAAGTAATAATGTAACAATGTTATAATATTACATTGTTACTAATGATATAAAGTGATGATGTAACTAATAAACGTATGTAATATTGTATATATGTAACATATGTTATTCTGTTATATATTTACGTTTGTTGCATAATTACTTATTATGTCCTTGATTTTTTAATCCAGATTAATTAAATCAACAAAATACCCAGGGTTTATTGCTTATCATAATTATCTTGATTACTTTAGTACACGCAAGGTATGTTTTTGTATATACAAAAACGCCTTGCATCAACCGAGTTGATGTATTCAGCTCGTTTTACTCACACATTTATGGTTAGTATTATGAACGAAAAACGTACCGAATCTTTTATATTGAGATTGACAGAAAAGGAAAAAGAGATGCTTGTTTCTTTGGCTAATGAACATGATATGAGTATATCTTCTTATTTACGAAATATGGCATTTAAAGGTTCTGCTGTTACTAAAACCGATATTCAGACCGTTATAGAATTAAAGAGAATAGGGAACAATATCAATCAGATTGCTAAACAAATTAATCTGATTCCTCATGAAGATAATATAAAACTTTATCTTCAGGAATTACATGATTTTTTGAATATGGTATCTGAAATAACCAAAAAACTTGTTTGAAATGATTGCTAAAATTGAACCGGCTTTTTCATCCATTTCAACATTAAGCAGAAAAATAGATTATCAGTTGGAGAAGATTTCTTCTGGTGAAGCAAAAGAATTATTCAACTCTACGGGTGATTCTTTATCTTCTTTTTCTGATTATATGTTTCTTTTCTCTTCGCTTAATGACAGGGTGAAATTACCTTATTCTGAAATCACCTTGAATCTTTCTCCAGGTGAAAGATTGTCTGAGGCTAATTGGATTAATCTCTCTAAAGAATATATGGAGAAGATGGGTTATGGGAACTGTTGTTACTCCATTATTTTAAATAAAGACAAGGAACACTCTCATGTCCATATATTACACAGTCGCATAGATTCAGAAGGTAAATCCGTATCAAATTCTTTGGATTACAAACGCTCTGAAAAGTTAGCACGGGAACTTGAAAAGAAATATAATCTTGTCAGCCTTAAAGAAAACGAAAGAACTAAAGAACGATTATCCTCAATATCCGGACAGCGCTACTATTTTGATAATGCTTTGAAGAAAGCACTCAGAAATTATGCTGTTAAAGAAAGGGTGATGAGTATTTTATCTTCTTCAGGTGCAGCTGAACTGCTTGGCGACAGATTACAAAAATCAAAGCTGAGCAATGAAGAATGGATGTCAGTTCTTGGCAATCATGAATATGATTCAATTCTTTCTATCCTTAAAAAAGGTGGCTTCCTGAAATCCTTATATAAGGATGATCTTTTATCTAGACTTGATAAAGCTTTTGCTTCAAGTACCACCTTTCAGGAGTTCAGAGCCAATTTGCAGAAGGAAGGAGTGTATATGCGTCTTACAAGTAAGAAAGACAAGTCCTATTATGTTTATGGCCTGTCCGAGGATTCATTTTATATTAAGGATACATCCTTGCCTCAGAAATTCAGATATGGATATATGAACTTTGATGCAAAGTCAATGTCATACGATGAACAAAAACATTACCTGTTCAATAAGCTGAATCTGATACTGGATAAATCAGATTCTTATGATGAATTTAAGCGTTTATTGAAAGAATCTGGTATCGGTATAAAGGAACATGTGAATAGTAAAGGCATATATGGACTTACTTATTCTGTCATGGATACAGATATTCCATTTGAATTTAAGGCATCCGATATATCTCGCAAATTTACCTATGCTAATATTCAGAGTCATTTCTCCAATGAACCGTTGTTGCATGACAACACGATTCACAGAGTAGGGGAGTGGCGAGAGTCTTTAGAACGCGATAATGAGTATATGTCACATTCTGCTCTTCCTTTTATACCGGATATTGATATTACCGGCGGTAGCAGGAAAAATAGAGAAGATGATCTTCCTCCTTTGAAACGGAAAAAGAAACATAAAAATAATGATTTGTCACTTTAAAAATATCAAATATGAATTTCCAGTCGCTTTTCAAAGAATATACTCCAGTAGAGTATGGTGATTTTTTTCGCCTTTATAGAATCAACAATAGGGGTTATGTCATTTACTGTAATGAAAATAACGTAATTTGCTGTATGGAATTATACGGTTTTACGGATATTTCGGTTATTATGCTGGCTGAATTACTGAAGGTTAATTTAGAAGAAATGGAAGATTGCGAAGAGTTTTCCTTGCCTGTTCATTGCAGCAGACAACAAATAATAGATTATTTGTTTGATGTTTCGGCAAAAGAAACAAATGTGAAACTAAAGCATGTATCTGGACTGCATGGCTATTTGCTCAAATCTATACATCAGGATAAATCAGGGCTTGATGCCTATCGTAACCTTTTTCAATTTGATCCTGTTAAGGGAACTACAAGACTTTTGTTTGACGATAATCAGTGCCTGGCTTCAATACGCACAGATAAGTCTGGTTCTGTATATATCTGCTGGAATCCTATCTTGTTCTTTGGTTTGGATAAATCCGGTGATCCAGACTCAACAGGGTATTTACTTGCTTCATCTTCAACTTTGCTGATTGATTATGTTTTGTCCAAAATATCTTGTGATAGAGATATAATAGTAATGGCTGGTAGCAATTATTTAGAGGCTCTGCTTTTTATTTCTTCTTTCGTTACATCACAAGATCTTTCTTATAAATTATCTGTTTGTTATGATGATATGAATGTGACCATTCAGTTCTTGAACTGGCCTACTCCTCAAAAGATTATTAATTTTATCTCTCAGCTTAATAAGCATATCCCTAACGGTTATGAAAAGCTTTCGTGTGTTATGGTAAATAAGAAAATATATTTGCAGGTTCCTGCTATCCGTTCTTATTTAAAACCGTTGCTTTACTTATACTATGATTTGTTGTGTGATGGCTCTTTAAAATTGTCATTATTGAAATCTGATGCTTCCTAATTATTATCTTTGTGCCCATTTTAATGCATTTATTATAAACCTTTATAAATAGCTATATGACAAAATCTGAATTGGTTAAACAAATATCTTATTCTACTGGCATTGATTACGCAACAGCATTAACAGTAGTAGAGGCATTCATGTCTGAAGTAAAATCTTCATTGGCAAATCAGGAACCTGTCTTTTTAAGAGGCTTCGGCAGCTTTATCCTGAAGCATAGGGCAGAGAAAACCGCTCGCAATATTTCCAGAAACACTACATTAATTGTGCCGGAACATGATATACCTGCTTTCAAACCTGCCAAAGAGTTTGTTGCTTCAATAAGTAAATTGAAAAATATTTAATAGGGACACTTTTGCACAACTATCCATATATCTGTGTCACAACTATCTGTAGAGTGGGTATGGTTAGGATAAAATTACACAACTAAATTATTCTATGTTATTTTTGAATCTGTAACAGAATCAAAAATATAAAGACTTTAATAGTACGTATCAACTAAAAGAATGGCTAAGGTTGCATCTTATACAGGTACGGTAACAGACTTTAATAGTACGTATCAACTAAAAGAATATCATTATGAGAAAAGTAAAGATAACTGTATTAAGAAAAACTATGATAGAGGATCTGGCCAAAGAATACGGAGTAGAGGGGTTGACCAAATGCCCGATTTTGAAAGAAGGACAGGTGTTTTACGCTGATTATGCAAAACCGGAAGGTTTTTGTGATGAAGCATGGAAAGCAATTTATCAGTATGTCTTTGCTTTGGCTCATGGCGCTTCAAAGGAAATTTTCTATTTTGGAGACTGGATAAAGAAACCAGGTATGGCTATATGCAGCTGTAATGATGGTCTACGACCTGTTATCTTCAAGTTGGAAGCTACAGATGAAGAATCCTCAATTGATTATACACCTGTCAAAGAAACCGATAAATAACATGAATTGTAGAGTTTTTAATTGAAAGATTAATTTGCTCTTTTAAGAAAATCCATCATTTATAAAATGCTGGTTATTATATTTCAGGGTGATGATACTTGTACTGAAGAAGTGTAGGAAGCAGCTATTGAAATTTACAGAAGATATGTTGATCAATAAAGTTTCTGTGTGACTTCCATAATGTAATTGAAGATGTCAAGGCTTATCAGAAACAGAATTCACATATATTAAAACTGGCAGACATGGCAGAGGCTGAAAAAGAGATTTTTTCGCAAGAAAATGAACTTATAAAAAAGAGGTAGTTCTAAATAGATACTACCTCCTTTTAATCATGTTATGTGATTAACTAAGTAAGAATTAGATTACTTTTCTCCTTTTATAATTCTTGCTGTTTTTCTGTAATTTTCACTTGTTTTTTTTGCAAATTCTTGCATGTCGATTGCTTTATCGTTTTCATCAACAATTTCTACTCCTAACATGGTTTCAATGACGTCTTCCATTGTTACTATACCTCTCATGCAACCATAGTCATCTTGAATTACAGATATATGTTCTTTATTTTCAATGAGTTTCTCCCAGATATATGAGACAGAATCATTTTCATTAAAGTAAAGGATAGGCCTAATTAAGTTTTTAAGAGGTTCTGAAAAATTGTCTTCGGATATTTTTGATAATACAGAAGATCTTAATATATACCCAGTTATAATTTCAGCATTTTCATTATATAATGGAATTCTTGAATAATTATTGTATTTTTTATTCTCAAATAATTCTTTCGTTGTCATGTTTTCATGAGCAATTGCAACTACAAGGCTGGGTGTCATTATTTCTTTAGCTATTATTTTTTCTAGTTTAAGAAAATTCTGAATAATAGAACTCTCTTTTGCCTTGAATACTCCTTCTTCAGTTCCTACATTTACCATTGCAGATACTTCTTCTCGACTTATTGATACTTGATGCTCTTTAGAAGAGAAAATCTTTGTTATGATTTCTGATAATATAACCAAAGGGTAAGTTACTAATACAAGAATATGTATTATTTTAGTTGCTGGAATACATAAACTTCTCCAGTATGTAGCTCCTATCGTTTTTGGTATTATTTCCGAAAGTACTAGTATTAGTAATGTAAGAATAGCAGATATGATACCAAAATATTCTTGTCCAAAAACCTTAACTGATTCAGAACCAACTCCTGCTGCACCTATTGTATGAGCTATTGTGTTTAGTGAAAGGATTGCTGCTACAGGTTTATCTATATTTGATTTGTAATCTTTTAGTCTTATTGCTGTCTTATTTCCTTCTTTTTCTTTCATTGTTATGTATGAAATTGGTGTTGAAAGAAGTACAGCTTCTAATACTGAGCATAAAAATGAAAGGGATAGTGCCCCAAGTAAATAAAATAAAATAAGTAACATAGTTTATCAGTTTATATTTTTTATTGAAGTTTGAAGAATGAATGATTAAAGTGTTATATTTTATTCTTTAAACAAACAATAATGGCTATGAATAGAGTAAAACATAGCCAAACAATAAACTGAATTTTGAAATAGTCTAAAACATAAGCATATTGATAACTTATTCACCATATAAAAATGATGAATAGCTTTTTCTTGCTTATTGACCGGAGGTTCATCTGAATTTTCTGACATTTTAATTACCTATATCAATATATTTATTGTTTAACGCAAGCAAATATATTTAAAAAATACATATATAAGCAAGAAAATTTACAATAAAACGATAAATACACATATATTTATTATAAATAACATAAATTAACTATGATGTATCTATTTTACATACGTACGTATATATATAGAAGATAAAAAAAATATTAAATTTGCCGGAAACTGAAATTATTTATGGCATATATTTACAAGAATCCAAAATTGATATCTTCTCCTAAAGGAAAAGTTGAAGTTATCGAGGTGCTTTATGATGGTGCAGATGATCCTGCTTACTCATTAGCACTTATTAAGTGGGAAGGTCAAACCAAATTAGGTATCAGATGGAATATAGCTGAAGCCGAATGGGATGATGCGAAAAAACAAAATGGTCAAGCAGAATGTATTGGTAATCCTCAATCACGAGGTCACTCAACATGGTTTGTATTACCTGATGATTCAACTTTTTATGAAAACATAAAAGTTGCTATTGAAAAGCTGAAAGATATTAGTAAATACTGATTACTTAAATTAATACAATTATGGATATCATAAAGAAACACTTATCTCAAATATTATCTTTTTTTGTTGGCACATCTATGCTAACTTCTTGTTGTCTATTTGATTCAAGGCCTGATAGTGCACCAGATGACAAATATTTAAGTGATTTTCATAATAAATATTTTCAGTATACAGGAGATGAGTCAATACTTAATGAAAATGATTTGTCTTTGTTTGTAGATTATTCTACTTGTATTACATTGGGACAACATTCACCTTTCTTTCAAAGTCTTGTTCCTTCATTTGTTGCTGCTACTAAGCATTATTATTCTATAAAAGGTGACAAGATTGTTGAAGAACAAAACATAAATGTTTTTCAGGCTTTAAGTAATATCGTAGAAGTAAATTATGCTGATTTAAAACAAGCTGCTAATCTAATAGTCAATGGTAATTCTGAAGGTGTTCTGCTAACTGACGGTGAATATTACCAGAAAAATATTGCTGGAGGTGGTATCAGCGATCCATATATGGCGAATGCTTTCAAACAATGGCTAAAAAAAGGACACGATATTTATATTCTTGCTGAACCTTATTTGGAAGGCCCTCAGAAATACAATAAGAAGAGATTCTATTTCTTGTTTACTGATAGAAGATTAGAAGAAAATATTTACAAGAGAATATGCGAGACTACAAAATTGGAAAATTATCCGGATGTTGAGATGTTCCATTTATCAGCAAGCCATCCTACCATTATGGCAGAAAATGGAAAGAGTAAGATAAATGAAATCATTTCTGCTTCAAATAAGAACTACGGTCTTTATGAAATACAAGACTGGCCAGTAGATTGGAAAACTATAGAGGGATATATTATGGGTGCAGTTGATGAATCCACAGGTGAACCTTTGCAGTATGGTAATCCGGTTATTTCAGGTTTAAGTGTCGATAGAAATAGTTATGGTGGCTTTAGAATATCAGATATATCAATAAAGGTTTATGATATTAATGCAGACTATTACAATTTTTACACAGAAACTGAAGCCCCAACAGGGTTAAATTTATCTTCTATTAGCTTGACTGAATCTGTTAATGCATTTGTATATGATAAGGAAGAATTTAATAAGCATGGTAATATTAATATACATTTTGATGTTCCAATGTGGAATCCTAGTTTTTTATCAAGCAAACCATTTAACTTCACTAAAATAGATATTAATGTGTCAGATGTTGAGAATGTATTTGACAATTATGAAGAGATGTTTAATTTTGATGCAATAGGATTGCCAGGAAAGCAAAATACATCTGTTTCCGAAAGTGTAAAACAAGCGTTATTTGATAAGGATATTCAGAATATGATGAAAAATGCAAATTTGTATACTATTTACATTAAAAGCAATAAATATTAATCATTAAATTTTGTATTATGATAACAAGAATAACAACTTTACCTCAATTAGAGGCATTACAGAACAGTACAATGATTTATGCTGTAATTACAGCTTTGGTTGCCTTATTATTAGCTTTTCTTATATCATTGATGATAAAATATCAAGGAGGCTTAGATAAATCTTATATAACAAGAAGAATTTGGTTTATAATAGTAGGAGTTGCCTCTTGTGCAGGCTTTTATCTCTATAATGATTTAGTAGTTAAGGGACAAATAGTCAATGCAGGTTTTAAAAGTATGTTTGTGCAGACTAATGTTACATGTGTTGGTATTATTTTGGGCGTTTATGTCATATTAGGTATTCTGATAATGTTTGTTTTCAGAAACTCTAAATTTGGCTCTATTTTGGGTAAGGGAAAAGAATAATATTAAGGTTATGGCACAGCAATATTTTGTTTTAGGCATTGGTGGTACAGGGATGCGTTGTATCGAATCCCTTATCCATTTATGTGCTATGGGGATGTTTGATGATACTGATATACATCTTTTAGCACTTGATACTGATAAAGATAATGGAAACTTTGCGCGATTAAAAGAGGTAAAGGAAGCATATGTGAAAACAAAAGGAACAGAAGCTTCGCAACGTACAGCCTTAAAAGATACCTTTTTTTCTGCTAATATACATTACTATGAGTTCTCGCCCAACTATGAAACTAAAAGTGATTTTAAATCAGTCTTCAATTATGGCGATACAAAATTTAATAATCCTGAGCAAACAGCAATTGCAGATTTAGTTTTAACTCAGAATGTAGAAACATTTAACCTTCGTCATGGTTATAGAGCTCAAACCCATTTGGGCTCTATGATGATGTATCATTCAATATTGGAAGCTGCTCGTTCCAATAAGAATTCTCAACTAAAAGCTTATTTGCAGAAACTTATTCAGGTGGCTCAAAATGGAGGTGCTAGAGTATTTATTTTGGGTTCAGTATTTGGTGGTACTGGGGCTTCTTCAATTCCTATTATACCACAGGCTATATCGAAAGCGGCAGAAATTATGAGTAATGGAGCAGCTAATATTTTGAATAATGCTTATTTTGGTTCAACTCTATTGACTGCTTATTTTAACTTTAAGTCTCCTACTGGGGCGGAACTTGAAAATCAAAAAATAATTGCTACGAGTGATAAATTTGCCCTAAATTCTCAGGTGGCTATGATGTTTTATGATGATGATAGTACAGTAAAAAGTACATATCAAAAATTCTATATGCTAGGCACTCCTGGTATTGATTGGAATCCAATGGCTAAAAAGGAACAGTCAGAAACTATAACAGGTGGAGCAAGTCAACGTAATGATTCTCATTATATTGAATTAATGGCTGCTTGTGCTGCACTTCACTTTCTAAAAGTTCCTGAAGATGATTTGCGTTCGAGAAAGCAGAATCATGATACAGAATATCTTTATAGAGCTGTTGATGATAGTGGTAAGTTAGAATTTCGAGACTTTGTAGGCCAAGAATTGGAACAGGAGTTTGCAAAGAAATTAGGTATGTTAACAGCTTTCTCTTTATTCTGTAATGGTGAAGATGATTTTGTAAATGGTGTAAAATCTGGTCATCACAAAGATATTCAGAATTTCTTAGATATTGATAATACTCAGATAAAGGATGGTATTATTGAATACTTTAAATTATTCCATTTTGCTATAAATCCAGATGATTCCCTATATGAAGGTTGGCTGCGTCAGCTCCATAGATCTGCAGGAGGTGATGATAAATTTATTTTGAATGCGGCTTTATTCACTCCTCAAAAGAAGAAAGAATTAATGAAATATAAGTGGAATAAGGACTTATATAAAACATCAGGAATAGGAAAAGATAATAAATTCGATGTAGGTGTGTTTAGCTCTAAATTTAATGAGTTTAAACGAGCATTTAAAGATGAAAATCAAAAAGAAATGCCATCTATGACTAATCGTGGTGAGCAATTATATAAACGTATCTATAATACCCTTGTTTCACTTTATAAATTCTAATTCATTATGTCAAAAGCTCTATTAATAAAAAGTCAGATAGACAAAAACGGAGGAGAAGTTGGTAAGTGGAACAACTTCAATAATGCTCCTTCTTATATCCAAGGTATCCATACAGGAAAAATGTTAGAGGATATTTCAGCTGAAAAACTTGGTGCTTTAATATCGGGCATTCCGACTCCTTGGGCGAGAGCAAAACTTTTTAAATTTGCTTTTTCTACTATTGCATCTCCTGATCCCAATATAAATACAGAAGGTCTGTTGCAATTTTACAACATGCTCCATTCTGAATGGAGAGGTTTAATGGCTGTTATTGCATTGTATCCTGATAGAATACGTTTTTCAGATCCGGTATATATGGATGTGAGAGGTGAAGATTATGATATAGCTTCTGCTTTTGGTAGAATGTTATTTAATGAAAAAGATGTTTGGAGTAATCAGGATGATTTAGCTCGTAATCCTGATGCTCAACCTTTTATTCAATTGATATATTATAGAGAACATTTAGTAGGAGGTACATCACCTCTGACTGGTTGTTTCACAGGTGTTGATTATAGTAATTTAGGTAGTGACGCTTCTGATATTAATTGGTATCGTCAAGGAAAATTTGAGGATCCAATGAACTATCTTACACCAGAAGAAACTCAGAAGGTTTATTTGTTTGTCAAAAACATGAACCGTAATCAACAAGCTTTTGAAAATAAAATTAACTCACAGAGAGGTAATAATATAAAGATAGAACTAACCGGCTTCAAAGCTGTTAGTAGAATGTGGGAAGACGAACTTAGACAAAAAGGACATGGTAACCTGCGACAGGTTGGGCCTATTGCCCAATATGGGAACTTATCAGTTCCTTTCTCTGATTTGTTCAAGAGTGATGTACCTGTTTATATGAAACAGGACTTTACTTTTACTTATTATGATGATGGAAATTGTGAGCCTATTGGTGATATACAGAATCTTTTAAGTAAAGATAATTATGTTGTGGGTTGGTGTGAAGATAAGAATGAGCTAACAAAACTTTCACAAGCTCCGGTATATTACTTAAGGGTTCCAGATTTAAGTGATGGTTCTTGTTGCTATTTTTCTCTTCCTTTGTCTCAACAAGGTATTGATATATTTAAAAATAGTTTATCTACTTTATTAGGGTATTCTTCAACGACTTCTGGTAATACTAAACTCACTGCCAAAATCAATGATGCTGGTCAATTGGCTGTTACATTAGTAGTTGAAATTGATGGTGAACCGGTTACCTTAAATAAAAGAGAATATAAGATTCAATGGATGACTTCCAATGGTCGTGTTATACTATGGCCAAACTTTGTCAGTGAACATTGGAATAAGTATTATTTATATTCTGAGTTCACAAGTGATGTAAATGAAAATTTTATACCTTTCTTTAAATCTGAAGGTAAGATTTTAAGAAATATAAGAAATGAGTTTTTAACTTCTGATTATGAAATTGCCCCTGAGGAAAAGCGTCAAGTTGATATTAAACAGTTAGTAACATATCCGCATGGCCAGGGAACGGATTTACTTAAGTACGATATTATATGTACAAATAAACCTATGGCTGGTGTTCTTGTCCGTGTAAAAGAAGCTGGTAAACCATGTGGTGCAGGTATATTAATGTTTAGACCTGATGTAGTAAAAGATTTGTCTAATGTTGATATTCAAAGTTCTGCTGTTGTTGGTATCGATTTCGGTAGTAATAATACTTGCGTATATTATAATGCAGGAAATAGGGGTGCCCAACCTGTTCAATTTAAAAATTACAGGTCGGTTATAGTAGGTAAAGAAAATACAGATACTCGTTCAATTGCTCAGAACGATGAACTTCTATTTTTTACAAACTATGAATCTGATAATGGACAATTAAAATCTTGGCTCCATGAACATGATTCTCGTTACACTAAAAATGGAATATCTGAAGAAATTCAAGGTGGTGTACCAGTTAATCGTCCTAATATTTTGGTAAATCGTATGGACGAATATATAATTGAGACACAAGCTGGTAATCTTCATTATAATATGAAGTGGTTAAATGATGATAAAGGTTTGTTGAAAAAGCGTGCTTTCCTAAAAAGTATATGGTTACAGGCTTGCGCATTCTTATATCAGAATAAAATAAAACCTTCTCAGATAAATTGGAGTTATCCTGGTTCAATGATGGAGGCTGATATAGATGAACTTAGACGCATTTTTGAAGAGCTATCCAGAATGACACCTATTACTTTAGGAAGAAGACCGTCTATTAATGAAGATAATATTACTGAAGCTGAAGCTGTGTGTAGTTATGCTTTGTCAAATAACAACTTTGGTCTTAACAATAATAATATGTTCTTGGGTATTGATGTCGGTGGATCAACAAGTGATATTTTATTGTTAGCTAAGAATCCTCAAAAGGGTAATCAGGCTTCTCTTTTTAGAGAAAGTTCTGTGAGATTAGCTGCTGGTGTATTCTTTAATACTGTTATAAATTCTGTTGAATTCAGACGTGCTTTATTAAATTTCCACGAAGGTAAGAGCACAAAGGTTTTTGTTGCAAATATTCAGGAAATTATAAAAGAAAAGAAAAAAGCTCCATATTATCTGAATAGTATATTTGATCAACTAAAGACTGAAGAAGATTATGATAAATTCTATAGTTCAATAGCTGACAATGCAAAGGTTGTGTTTACTTTACCTGCATATGTTACAGGTCTATTGCTTTATTATTCGGGTATGCTTATTGGTAAGACTATAAAAGATAATAACCTCGATAATATTACTCGGGTTGATATTCTTTCGTTTGGTAAAGGTGGACGATTGTTCCATTGGCTACGTAACGCAGCAAGTAATAGTACCACTATGGGATATTATAAATCTTGTCTTAATGCAGGAGCAAGACGAATAATAGACCGGGATTTAGAAGTCAAATATAGAGATGAAATTGAGGTTGATAATAAAGCTGAAGTTGCTAAAGGTCTATGTGACATGCAAGATTTGAACAAAGTCTTTGTCGATAACAATAGTGATATTTGTGGAGAAATAGGAGTAAGATTTACAAATACTCAGGGTGCTTCTAGAGAGTTATTGCCTACAGATGAATTGTCAGGTGAATATTTTGATAATGATATGAACTACTTTGACTTTACAAGTATGGAATGTTTTGAAGAGTTCTTTAATATCTTTATCAATTTTGTGAGTGTAAAAACTAAGTTATGCACTATGGATGCTGAATTAAGAAATGATTTTGCAGATCTTTCTAATAAAGTTGGTGCTTTCATTTGTCAGGACAGTGAATACAAAAGTGCAAAGCGAAAAGTAAGTAATGGTGGTTCTTTTGCTTACCATCAACCTTTAATTATTGCTGAAGGCTCTTGTTTCCTGGAAAAAACATTAATAAAAAAAGTGTTTAGTTAATGAAAACATTATCTCTATATATAGACAGATGGTATATTGCCGCAGCTATTTGCTACGACAATATACCTCGTCGTATAGATTTGCCAAATAGAGAAGACCGTATTTGGCTCTATTTTTATGAAGATATCAATAATGATAGAGTTATTTATGGTAAATCTTATCAAAAGCATTATCTGGATAAGGAGATTCATTATTATGGAGATATTTTTTCTAAAATTGTAAAGGAAGATGAAACTTTTAAAAGATTTGGAAAAGATGTCAGTTTGAAAGAAATCTTTAAAGATTCTCAGATATTTGACCATCTGACTAAAGATTTTAGTGAGAATGAAAAAATAGAGACATATATTTCATTTTCAGTAGATGTATCATATGCAGCTCAAAAAGTATTTCTTGACATATTAGAAGATAATAATTTTGTTATTAAGGAAAGTGTTGCAAGAATCTCCCACTTAGCTGTTGAACTGTCAAATAAAAAGGGTTTTTTAAATAATTCCAATTGTGTTCTTGTTATTACCGCTTGTAATGAAAATCTGAGATATGTCGTTTTTAAGCAAAGTAATAATGTATTTGTCAGACAGGGTAATGAAGGACTTCTAAGAGGGTATGGAACAGATTTAAGAGGTAGAGCTTTATTGGAACAAATAGTTTGGCAAATCAATAACTCGACTAAATTTTTAAAAAAGGACGAGGAAGAAGAAGAAATAAATAGGCTCAGTCAAAATCTTGAAAGGTGGCTTTTACAGCTTGATAATACAAAGTTTGGTAGACCTGTTATTTATAATGATATTACCTTTTCCAGGGCTCCACATAATAAACAAAGTGCAACAATCCTTAAGAATGTAATTGAAGAGAGAACAAAAGCTATTGTTAATGTTGTGGTGGATGGAATTGTACAATATGTGAAAGATTTGGATATTGTCTTCTCAGATATAAGTCATATTATTTTTATAGGTGATTCTTTTAAAAATAGTATGTTCAAAGAAGAATTATTGCAACGTTATCCGGTCACACCAAAGAATATTATTGCTTTTGACAATAAGGATATTCCAGAAATAGTAGGTATTTATAGCCAAATGGATTTGTCTCAATTTGATAGCTTAAGAAAGAATATAGAAAACCTTTCTTATGAACAGTTGGAACAAATTAAAATTGCAGAGGAAGATAGAAAAGCAAGGGAAGCTGCGTTAAAGAAACAAGAAGAAATAGATTTGGCTAATGCGGCATTACGAGAGGATGAAAGAAAATTTAATGCAGCTATAGCTGATGCTGAAGCTTATGAAAAGAAAGGAGATTATAGTAGTATGATCGACCTTTTGAATATTGCGCTAACTTTAAAGCCTGATGATAAGGAAGTCAAGAAAATGTTGGATGAAGCTAACAGAAAACTTTCAGAAATTAAGGTGAAAAATGAGCAATATAATAAGACAATTAGATTAGCTCAAGACGCTTTAAATTCTCAGCGATGGCATGATGCATATACTAAAAGTGAATCAGCCTTAGAATTGCGTCCAGATTCTTCTGAAGCAAAAAGAATTTATATAGAATCTCAAAGAAAAATAAAATTAGCAGAGAGTCTTAAAGAATTTCTGTTACGAGCTGATACGTTTATAGGACAGAAGCTTTATAATGAAGCTTTGGAAGAACTTAATAAAGCCAAATATGCTGATGCGAATAATAAAGAGATTGAAGAACGAATAGCCAAAATACAATCTATACAGAGAAAGCATAAGGAAGAATTAGCTTTATTAGAGCAAGAACTTAAGAATGCTGAAAAAGAGGAGGATTTTGATAAAGCTATCGACTTATGTAATAAGTTAATTGATAAAGATATTCAGAATCCACGTAAATGGAATGAGCATATAGTTTATCTTAAAGAGAGACGTAATAAACGTATTAAAGATATAGAACTTCTTGATTCTTTAAAAATAAAGATAAATGAAGCTAATTTTAATGAGCAGTGGGAAGAACTTATAGAACTATGCAATGAAGCATTATCTATAAAATCTGATGAATCAATTAAACGTTATTTGGAAAAGGCACGTGATAAGTATAAATTGATTCAAAATCAAAAGGATTTTGAAACCTTGGTTTCAAAAGTTAAAACTTATATTGCTGATAGACAATGGTCCGAAGCTAAAGAGATTATTAAGGAATTACAAGATAAATATCCAGAAAAGAATGATATAATAAGAAATCTTTATAAACAAATTTTTGATGCAGAGGAAGCCTGGAATGATAAACTCAGTGATAAAAAACATACTTTTTCTCCGAAAGTAGAACAATCACAAAGAGAATGTCATCCTCCGCTCAGGAAAGATAAGCAAACTAAAGATTCTTCTTTTGATGATTTCTTTGGTAAAAATAACTCTAAAGGTTCAGATCAGAGTACAGGCGAAGTTTCTTCATCTAAGGGTTATAAGCAAGCTAAAGATTCTTCTTTTGATGATTTCTTTGGTAATGAAACCTCTAAAGGGGCTGGGAAGAATACAGGCAAAGTTCCTTCATCTAATGGACATAACCAACCCGAAAGTCCATCTGGTGATAGTTTCTTTGATTCTGATACTACGAATAGCAAAAAAACGCATCGTAATCAGTCCAAGAAACAGCCTCTTGATGATTTTTTTAATGATTAATTATTGTGTGTAAAGAATAGATTTTATTTTTAACTTTTTAAACTAATAACATATGGCAGAAGTACAGCTTAAAAGAAAAATTACGCTGCGCCGTAAGGAAAAGCCAGCGGAATTTACATTTGATGGACTGTTAAAGGTTAAGCTATTGTGGCAGTCTAAAACAGATCTTGACTTATGTATTTTCTTTAAAAGAAAAGATGGACAAATCGGTGGTGTATTTTCATCAGCATTTCGTCAGAAAAAGTCTGATTTAGGAAGTTTATCAGAATTTCCTTTTATGTTGCATAAAGGTGATGAAGCAGAGCCAGCACCAGGTGGTGAATCTACTGAGCAGATCAATATTGCAAGCTTGAATGAGATAGATACTGCAAATGTATGTGTATTAAATTATAGTAAGGCAATAGATGGTGAGGAAGTAAATTTTGCGCAGGATTCAGGTAGAGTTGAAATTCAAAGTGATTCAGGAGACTATCTTGAAGTTCTTATAGATGCTAGTGAAAGTGGACATGTTTACCATGTTTGTAGTATCAAGAATAATGAAGGCATCAATTCGGTAATAAACGAAGGTGTTGTAATGGACTTAGGTACTGCCTTTGAAAAAATACCTGGCTTCTCACTGATATGCGAATAATAACTTAAAAAATTTTTAATTATGGCTGAAGTAACATTAAAAAAGAAAATTACTCTTCGTAGAAAAGAAGAGCAAGCTGCTTTCACTTTTTCAGGTAAGCTTAAAGTGAAACTTATGTGGTCATCTAGCACAGACCTTGATCTTTGTTTGTTTTTCAAGAAGAAAGATGGTTCAATTGGTGGTGTATTCTCTAATGAATATAGAGGTAAAAAATCAGATCTAGGTGATTTGAATAAATTCCCATTTATGCTTCACATGGGTGACAAAAAAGAACCAGCACCAGGTGGAGAAGAAACCGAACAGATTAATATAGCTAGTCTTAATGATATTGATACTGCATATGTATGTATTGTAAATTATGATGCAGCTATTGAAGGTGAAGATGTAACTTATGCTGACGAAGGTGGCAGAGTTGAACTTCAGAGTGACTCAGGTGATTATCTTGAAGTATTGGCAGATTCCAAAGATGAAGGTCATGTTTATTGTGTATGCTCTATTAAAAACAATGATGGTGTATATGCTCTTAAGAATGAAAGCAATGTAATGGATTTAAGCACTGCTTTCGAAAAGATACCTGGTTTTTCATTAATTTGCAACGATTAATATGGTTCAACTAAAGAAAAAGGTTACTCTTAAAACCAAGAAAGTAGATTCTGATATAAAACAAGATATACAATCAAAAGATACTGCTTCACAAGAACCTGTTAATAATTCTAATGGCGGTAATAAACGTAATCTTTGGATATTTCTTGGTATAATTGCTTTAGTTGTTATATTGTCCTTTGTCTTTTTAGGAAAGAATAAAGGATCAAAATCCCAACTGCCAAAAGATAATGGTGGAACTGTTGTAAAAATTGATTCTATTAAACCTACAGAAGATAATACTGAAACAACTGATTCAATAAGTGTAACTAAAGAAGACAGTGCTTTGAAAAAAGATTCTGTTAACTTAACCCCTGAAAAATCTTCAAATGAAGATAATTCAAATAATGGTTCTACAACAAATGTAGCTAAAGACGAACTTAAACCTCAAAATTCATCTTCAGAGCCATTGAATGGTAGCCTTGAACAAAAGGCTATAGCTGTAATACGTGGTACATATGGAAATGGATTAGAGAGAAAACAGAAACTTGGTAATGAATACACTGTTATTCAGAATAAAGTTAATGAAATGTATCGTGATGGCTTAGTTGACTAAAACTGTAATTCGAAATAAAGAAACTGATGCTTGTCATCGGTTTCTTTATTTCATAAACATTGTAGTATGATATTATCAATTATAATTGGTTTAAGTATATGGTTTGTTATACCTATACTTCTAGAAAATAAATTTAAAAAAAAGAAAAATAAAGCAGCTTTGAAGATGCTATGTAAAATAATTGGGTTAGTGATTGTTATTGCTGCATTGATTAATGGATTGATTTAAGTTCTATGAGAGTTAAATCTTTTTTCGCCTTATTTTTTGTAATTCTACTTTGTAGTGGATGCACAAACTCAAAAAAAGGAAGGGATAAAACGATTCCTGAGCTGAGCGAAATGCAAATGAAATATATTGATGAAGGTTGGCTTCTCAAATCAAATAGTAGTATGGACGGAGAACTGCCTTCTTCTTATGGTATTAAACCTAAATATGGCCTTCAAGACAATTATTTTGATATAAATATGGGAGAAGGTGGGAATATTGTAGTGAAGATTATAGACTTATCAAATGATAGGTGCATACGATATTGTTATGTGAGTGAAAATTCTTCAATAACAATCAATCAAATACCGCAAGGGCAATACTATTTAATGATAGCATATGGATATGATTGGATGGAAAAGGAAGAAAATGGTTTTACTCATGGGAAATTTACACGAAACTGTTATTATGAAAAAAGTGTAGATGTATTTGATTTTGGAAAGAAAAATTCTCAGCATACAATAAATTATATTTTGAATATCAATATTCATAATGGTAGCATTCAAAATAATTTCAAAACTATTAGAATCGACGAAACAGAATTTTTTAAATAACTATAGTTATGAAGATCTTAAAGTATTTCTCTATTAGTATTATGTTTTCTTTGCTTTTTTCTGCTTGTGAGACTTCTCAAACTCCTGTTGACCATTTATCCGCATTACTACAAAGGATAGATAATGAGAGTGATGGTTATACAGAAGAAGATTGGAATAATATAACAGCTGAGTTTACAGAGATAGAGGAGGAATTATCTAAATATGAGTATTCTGATGAAGAATTAAGAGAAATTGGTAGATTAAAAGGAAAGATAATAGCTAAAATGGCTAAAAGTACTGTCAATGATCTTAAAAAACAAATGGAGGATTTAAGTAAACAGCTTGAAGGTGGACTTGAGGGCTTTATGGAAGAAATTAATAATGAAGAAAATAATTAATACATAATAAACATGGAAAAAAGAAATCATTACAGCGGTTTAAACGATCAACAAGTTGTTGAAAGTCGTGCTAAGTATGGTGTCAATATTTTGACACCACCTGAGAAAGAAACTCTTTGGGATAAACTAAAAGAAGTATGTAAGCATTGGATTTCAATATCAATGTTTACACTGATTATCTTATCTGTTATTGCTGCGGTTATTTTATATAGTGACATGGGCAATGTTATATATTCAATGCCAGCTATTATAACTTTAGCAACATTACTTATAATGACAGTGGGATTCTTTGGTGGATATGATGACCCTCTTTTCAGAATATTGATAATGGCGTTTGTCCTTTCTATAGGTATATCTATATATGAATTTGCATGGGTTGGTGCTGGTTTAAAAACATTCTTCGAACCTATAGGTATCATTGTTGCGTTAGTATTGGCTACAGGAATTGCCTTTGTCTTGGAGCGCAAAAATGAGAAGACATTCCAAAGTCTAAACGAAGTAAATGATGATACACTTGTTAAGGCTATTCGAAATAATAATGTTTGTCAAATACCGCGAAAAGATGTAGTAGTAGGTGATATTGTATTACTTGAATCAGGAGAAGAAATACCTGCTGATTGTGAAATATTAGAATGTTTAAACCTTATTGTAAATGAATCGTCACTTACTGGTGAATTGCAAGTACGAAAGACAACTAACTTAGCTGATTTTGATGAAGAGGCAACTTATCCTTCCAATCAAATCATGAAGGGTACAATCGTACTTGAGGGTTATTGTACAGCAAAAGTGTTGAAGGTTGGTGACTCTACTGAATGCGGAAAAGTGTTCGAAGCTGCTCAAGTTGAAGAAGGTGGAGCAACACCTTTAAGTGAAGAACTGGATGGTTTAGCAGAAATTATAACAAAACTGAGTTATTTGTTTGCTGCACTTGTCATTATCTGTCGTATAGGACTTTATTTTTACTTAGGTAACGGTAATTTTGCTACTGGTGACGGATGGTTAGATTTTGTTATATATGTACTTAATACATTTATGATTGCTGTTACACTGATAGTAGTGGCAGTACCTGAGGGTTTACCAATGTCAGTAACATTAAGTTTGGCATTCAGTATGCGTAAGTTAATGAAGGAGAATACACTACCTAGAACAATGCATTCTTGTGAAACAATGGGTGCTACTTCCGTGATTTGTACTGATAAAACTGGTACACTGACTCAAAATAAAATGCAGGTAGCAGAATGTGACATTAATAATGCAGCAGATGACCTACTAGCGGAGATGATTGCTCTTAATACAACGGCTAATCTTGACTTTTCAGATAAAGTAAATATTAAGACAATAGGTAATCCAACCGAATGTGCACTATTATTATGGCTTAATGGTAAGGGGATAAATTATTTATCTGTTCGTGAGAATACAACAATCGTTGATCGTTTGCCTTTCTCAACAGAAAATAAATATATGGCTACTATAGTAAACTCCTCAGTCTTAAACAAGAAAGTTGTTTATGTAAAAGGTGCACCAGAAATATTGATAGGAATGTCAACTTTGGAAGAAGCACAAAAGCAGAAATATAATGAAAAATTAGTTGGCTATCAGAACAAAGCAATGCGTACTCTTGGTTTGGCTTATGCTGTTATTGAGGATAACGCAACAGTTTTTGAAAATGGTAAACTCAAATCTAATGCTTTAACTTTTGTTGGTGTTTTTGCGATTTCCGATCCAGTTCGTAAAGATGTTCCTGCTGCTATAAAAGAATGTATAAATGCAGGTATTAAAGTGAAGATAGTAACAGGTGATACATCTGGAACAGCAAAAGAAATAGGAAGACAAATTGGTCTGTGGGGTAACACTGATACCGATAAGAATATTATGACTGGTACTGAATTTGCAGCTATGACTGATGAAGAATTAGCAACACGTGTGGGAGATATTAAAATTCTTTCTCGTGCTCGTCCTAATGATAAGGAACGTTTGGTGCGTCTGTTAAAACAAAAAGGACAGGTAGTTGCAGTTACAGGTGATGGAACAAATGATGCGCCGGCTTTGAATGTAGCTGATGTTGGCTTGTCAATGGGTGATGGTACAGCTGTTGCAAAAGAGGCTTCGGATATGACAATTCAAGATAACTCTTTCTCTACTATAGTTAATGCTGTAATGTGGGGACGTTCACTTTATAAAAATATTCAGAGATTTCTGCTTTTCCAACTTACAGTGAATGTAACCGCTTGTTTTCTTGTTCTTGCTGGAGCACTTATAGGTACAGAATCTCCACTTACGGTTACACAGATGTTGTGGATTAATTTGATTATGGATACTTTTGCTGCAATTGCATTAGCATCACTTCCACCATCCAAAAAAGTTATGGAAGAAAAACCACGCAACAGAAAGGCATCTATTCTAACACGTACAATGCGTTTTGACATTTTTGGTGTGGGAATCTTCTTCTTTGTCTTGTTGATTGCGATGGTTTACATTTTTGAACATGGTAACTATACAAGTATGATGGACTTGTTAAACACTCATATTGGAGCTCGTGATGGTTTGAGTGGTTATGAATTAACATTAATCTTTACTACTTTTGTTATGACACATTTCTTTTATTTGTTCAATGCTCGTGCATTTGAAACAGGACGTAGTGCGTTACATTTTAAAGGTTGTAAAGGATTACTTTCAATTGTATGTGTCATATTTATAGGGCAAATAGCAATGGTAGAAATACCGGTGTTACAGGATTTCTTCAATGTTCAGGGATTAAGTTTACAAGATTGGCTTATCATAATTATTGGCTCTTCGCTTGTTCTTTGGGTTAGAGAAATATGGCATTTCTTAAGTGCTAAGAAAAACTAACAATTAATTATAGGTGATGAAGGTATGTTGTATTATGGCATACCTTCATCTCTTTTTTATGTTTCATTTTTATAATATACTATATGAGATTAATATTTTCTGTTTTTGCTTTTATTTGTACAAGTCTTATTTCTTGTTCAAATAGCTATCAACAATCACAAAATCTGGAGATTCCTATTAATACTATTGAGAGGGCAGAGAATATTTATTATAGGTTAGGTTATACTGTATCTTTTAATCCAGAACTTAATATACCTAATTGGGTTGCTTGGGAGCTTAATTCTTCAAAATTAGTAGAAAAAGAAAGTAGAGCTGGACATTTTTATCCGGATCCTGATATTCCAAGAGGTATAGCTGTAGAAACAGGCGATTATAGTAATTCGGGATATGATAGAGGACATATGTGTCCGGCTGCAGATAACAAATGGGATAAACAAGCAATGAGAGAAAGTTTTTATATGACGAACATTTGCCCACAACATCATAATCTTAATAGAGGCGATTGGAAAGAGTTGGAAGATGATTGTAGAAGATGGGTTGAAGAGTCTGGTACTATTTACATTGCTTGTGGTCCTATCTTGTATAAAAATGACATAAGTTATATTGGAGAAGAGCGTAAAATTCGTGTCCCAAATGCATTCTTTAAAGTTATATTGGCTGGTTTGGATGAAGGCAAGCCAAGAGCAATTGGGTTTATATACAAGAATGCATCTGGCAACAATCCATTGGACCATTATGTAAATTCTGTAGACCAGGTTGAAAGAATAACAGGTTTAGACTTTTTCTCACAACTGCCTGATGACGTAGAGAATGAAATAGAATCTAATTATAATTTAAATCAATGGAGATAAAATAATGAATAGTAATATGCAGTGTCCGATTTGTGGAAGTACAAATAATATTATCCTAGAGAATAACAGCCAGAAAATACTAAAACTAAGACATCCAGGGCTGTTATTTTCTAATAAAGAACTTGCCAATAAATTTAATACAAGGTGCCTTTGCCCAAAATGTAATATAGAGTTTAAATATAACGAAGTAACAGGGTATTCTATCGATAGTACAAAAAAAATGGAGTTTGGTATATTATCAGCTCTTTGGCAATATATAGATATAAAATTGTGCTACAGTGATTCTATAGACAATTTGTTTATAGACAAGGATAGCAGAAACCTTTTTATAAAGTTTTTATTTGATAAATACTCTATTAGGTTGAATGAAGCAGATTTGCTGGTTAGGTATAAGTCAAAGAATATTAATAATGTAGGAGACTTAGTTTCTTATATTAAATCTCTAAAATAAGTTGGTTGTAACACAATGGAATTTATTTATGTGTCTTATTGTTTTACATGATATTAATGGAGAAAAATAGCATAAAACTTACCATGTATTCTGCCGACCTGAGCAGCGAATTGCCATTGCCGTTTGCAGATCAGGGTGTGAGAGCTGGATTTCCTTCACCGGCTCAGGACTACATGACTGATAGCATAGACCTGAACCGGGAACTCATACGCCATCCGGCTACTACCTTCTATGCCCGTGCTTCCGGAGATTCTATGAAGGATTGCGGTATCGATGACGGTGACCTGCTTGTCATAGACAAAGCCCTGGAACCTCAGGACGGTGACATCGTTGTGGCTTTCATCGATGGAGAGTTCACGCTTAAAACGGTGCGCTTTGACGATAAGGAAAAGTGCATCTGGCTTGTTCCGGCCAACGAGGAATACACTCCGATTAAGATTACAGAGGAGAACAACTTCCTTATATGGGGAGTTCTTACCTACAACATAAAAAGACAGCTTAGAAAAGGCAGATGATAGCCCTTGTTGATTGCAATAACTTCTACTGCTCATGCGAGCGCGTGTTCAATCCGCTGCTCCGTGACAAACCTGTCGTTGTTCTCTCGAACAATGACGGCTGTGTCGTGGCCAGAAGTAATGAAGTTAAGGCGATGGGCATCAAGATGGGGACACCTCTCTATCAGATCCGTGACATCTTGGAGGCAAACAATGTGGCTGTTTTCAGTTCCAATTACAATCTGTATGGTGACATGAGCCGCCGGGTTATGATGCTGCTGTCCGAGTTCACGCCCGAACTGACCCAGTACTCGATTGATGAAGCGTTCTTGGATCTCTCCGGCTTCGGAGAAGGGGAGAAGCTGGTTTCCTACGGCCGGAAGATTGTAAAGGCCATCGGAAAGGGTACTGGCATCCCGGTTACAATGGGCATTGCACCGACAAAGACTCTGGCGAAGGTGGCAAGCCGCTACGGAAAGAAGTACAAGGGATATCAGGGTGTATGCATGATTGATTCTGAGGTAAAGCGCATCAAGGCACTGCAGGGCTTCGAAATTGGCGATGTCTGGGGTATCGGTCATCGGAGCTTGGATAAGCTGCGCTATTACGGTATAAATACCGCCTTAGATTTCACTCAGAAAAGTGAGAGCTTCGTGCGAAAATTACTTACAATAACCGGTGTCCGTACTTGGAAGGAGCTTCGCGGTGAATCTTGCATCGATGTCGAGGAACTTCCGCAGAAGAAGAGTATCTGTACCAGCCGAAGTTTCCCTGACTCCGGTCTGTCCGAACTCTCCAGCTTAGAGGAAGCTGTAGCCAACTTTTCTTCCGAATGTGTGCGCAAGCTCCGCATGCAGCACAGCTGCTGCACGGAAATAACTGTCTTCGCCTATACCAGCCGTTTCCGTCTGGATCTTCCGCAGCACTGTATCAACCGCACTATCCACCTGCAGGTACCGACCAACGACCTTCAGGAACTTGTGAGCACTGCAGTCCGGGCACTTCGCATGGATTTCCGCAAAGAGGGCGGTTACCAGTACAAGAAAGCCGGTGTCATTGTCTGGAACATAGTTCCTGATTCAGCCATCCAGACAAACCTTTTCGATACCATTGACCGTGAGAAGCAGTCACGTCTGGCCGCTGCCATAGATGCCATCAACCGCAAGAACGGCCACAATACCATTAAGGTATCTGTCCAGGGTACCACAGACAAGTCGTGGCACCTCAAATGCGAACACATAAGCAAACAGTACACCACCAACCTTGATGATGTCATTATCGTAAAGTAAACTTTTTAATCAATGCACTCTGTTTAATATTATAAATTGCTGAATATTAGAACTTACTTATTTATTGCCTAAAGATTTGTCATGTGTTTCTATTTTCATTTATAAACACTATATTTGTAATATTAGCTGCTTAGAATTATAATCAAGTGCAGAAAATTTGAATTAATATAGAACTATTAATTTAAGTATTATGAAAACAAAAAGGTTGATCGGAAAGCTTATGCTATTCCTGCTTTCATTTACATTCATCAGTTGTAAAACTTATAAGAATAGTGAGGCTAATTCAATTGGTATAATAGGCAGTGCAGACGGACCTACAGCTATTTATATAAAAGTCAATGCTAATTTTCTTATTCAGAAGAGTTTAGATATAATACAGAACTTATGCCTTTTAGCTAAAGATTCAACATATATAAATTATTCTACAAACAATACAGAAATTATAAAGGTCATTGATAATTTATCTTCTTGTGATCTTAATTCTAATTATACGCTCTTTAAGGTTGAAGATCTACGTCCTTTCATAAGTGCATTCCTGGGTGATAGCATAACCAATGATAATATTACTGAAAGGATATATAAGAGCATACCTATGAGGATAAATTCTTATTCTGGTTCTCTTAAGTTAGCGGCTACCTCTTTACTTTCTTGTGATGATGTTTTCCACTATGATAAATTAAAAGCCCCCTGCTTGTTTATTTATAGCTTTGATAAATTCTGCTGTATGGTTTTATTTATGCCTCAAAACGAAAGTATTGTACAATCTTATGCGAATTTTATAATAAATCCTATGCTTATAAATTTGCAAACAGAAGCACAGATAAAAGATTTCTTTAGTAAAGTATTGGATGTTCAAGGGTTAGATATTGAAATTGTAAAATGATATAGTTATCATTTAGATTCATACAGAAAAAAGGATGGTTCCTTATTACGGTCGCTAATTTTATAAAGTTTTTTCTTGTACTTAAATTAAAAAGAGAGGAATTTCTTATCGGTCTTCGTAGACTAAAAGGTTCCTCTCTTTTCATCTTATAAATTGTATTTAGACATCTTTTATCTTCACAGACATAAGAAGTCTTTTGGCATTTAAAGGCATTAAGTCCTTTCCACAAATGTAAATATATTACGTTAGAATTCAAATTTATTTATTGATTATCTTTCCTTTTAAGACTGTATTTGTTATAATATTTGTTCTATTTCAGTCTTTATTCTCCGTATGTTTTTTATTTGTCATACTTTTTCTGTCGATTTTTAGATATTCATCTTACTATTTAATACCACTTCAATTATTGTTATTTGACCTCTATGACATGTTTCATTCCTAACAGCTGATTCTTGATATATCGTGAGCCTGAACTTAGAACTAAAGCCCTATTATAATCAAGAGGGCATAGGATATCAAGCACACCCGAGAAGGATTGTTTAAAAGGAATACTGTCTTTATCCTACATCACAAATATAGGTATTATTAAAAAATAAAACAAGCCCTCATTTGAGGGCTTGCATGACACTTTTAACCTCACGGTTATCTTGCATCATTAGAGCTATTTCATTTAACTGTTCAAGTCAAAACAGTTTTATATTGTCTTGCTCAAATATACGGATAATTTGTATTGTTTGTACTTTGTCCTATTCTGTTTTAGAACATGCATATTAAATAATAAGAGCATCCATTTATGGATGCTCTTAAGAGTTATCATTTGAAAAACTCGGACCTCACGGCCAGAAAAAAGATTGCTGTTTCTTTTATGTTCTTTATTCTGATACAAATATATGTGATAGCAATATCCTCCTAAGAGTTTCTGAAGAAAAAATTACAGTATCATCCATATTTCTGCTTTTCCGTCTTCTCTGTAACAAACTATACTATATGCTGGTTCAATAACCTGGTTCTCAAGTTTTCTTCTCATCCGTCTGACTTTATATCTCTTAATTGCCTTTCTTATTATGTTCATAGCCTTTATTTTTTTTGTACAAAAGTAAAGTTATGATACACAAAGTAAAGTTATCCTTATGTTATTGCTTTGTTAATGCTGATTCATCACTTTTATCTTTACTATTTTTCTTTTCATACATATTCTGGTTTACAGCATCAATCATCTCACGGCATCTTCTATATTGTTCCGTGTTTTTTATGTAGATTTCATTACATTCTTCGGCTGCTCTGATCAATCTTAGATTGCCCCGCTCAAATAGGAACCTGTTCCATTCATTGTATTCAAAATATGTATCTGGTATATACTTAATTAAAGACGAATTCAGATTCATACCTTTTCTTGCTTTAAACATGTCTTGTATTATCCACATCTTAAATACTTCAAAATATTCTGTAAACTGGTTTATCTTCATTTCCTGTCTTGATAAGAATGTCTTTACCATGCCTCCTTCTTTTCCTATCCAGTCACCATAGAATATCCCATCATAGCAATATCCTCTTATGTTGTCTTCCTTTTCATTTCCTAGAAAGCACAGATTACTATTCAGTATAAAAAACATCTTCATTATGTCTTTGTCTGACAAGACTTTGCTGTCTTTGTGTATTTTCATAAATCTTTCCTTATACCTTTCGAAGAAATGTTCCGCAAAAATTAAGGTTACATCATCCATTACTGTTCCTGTCCATAATTGTCCTTTATACTTAAATGTTAGCGTTATCATGGCATTTACTATGTCTGATTCCTTTTTGGTTTCCGCATAATATGAAATATACCATTCATTGTGCCTTCGTGTCTTGACATACGTCTCCCATAGCCATGGATATGATGCCCTTTTCTGTACTGTTTTTCTAAATTTTGCCTGAAAGTTCCTCCATCTTCCAACTACCTCACTGTAATCTGATTTGATTTCCCTGAGCAGTTCTTCCTGTGTCATAGTATCAAGTATCATAATATGCTTTTTAATTGGTTATTTTCAAAATGTCTATTTGCTAGGATGCACTTTTGCTCTTATTCTCCGGCTTTTCTGTAAATGATTTTTTATTGAACTTGAGGGTTCAGTCAGGTGAAGAAAATGAATAATGCTGAAACTCTCCAGTTTTACAAAACTAATGCTTTTATTCATTAATTGATACTGTATTCTTACATAATTCTTTCTTGATTACATTAATTGTCAGTTATTGTTTGGCTGCTTAAACTTCTTTTCTTACTTTTATACTACTCAAGGTAGAGGTTCTGGTTATAGCCTGTTGCGGAAGACGTGCATGGCTTAAGGCGGTTAGGGTAACTTAACCGCTTTTTCTTTTCATTTTTTTTTTCGTTAATAGAAAATTTCTGTATCTTTGTCTCGTTATAAGACACTTTTAGCATCCCAATACTGTCATTTTTTCTTTCATTTCTTCAATCATTGACAGTAAATCAAAGCACATTATAATTTAAGTTTATAGCTGCATCTGCAGCCCGTCTATCGCATCCTCTTCAGGCTGTGATAGATGTTTTCTCATTCATTCACTTTTCATTAATCATTTAATAAATTTCATTATGGAACAGGTATTAATTGGCCAGAATGCCGGCGTTATCTGGCATATTCTTGATGGTAAAAAGAGTGTTGAACTTGCTCACCTTAAAAAGGAATCCAAACTTTCAGATGCAGAGTTTTGGGCTGCTATTGGCTGGTTGTCTAAGGAGAACAAACTTTCCTTCTCTACTGAAAAAATCGGAAAGAAGACTGTGAAGACATACTCTCTGAAAGACTGATTCATTGTGCGCTCATTCTGTAGGCTTGCTTGATTTCCAATGGAATAGGCAGGCCTTTTTTATGTGATAAAAACTTTACAATTTATTGCATAAAAATATTTTGATTTGATTGTGTCACAAATTCAAAATTCACTATATTTGTACCAAACCACACAAATCAGCATATATGGATGATAAATTTGAACTAGTTAAAAAGTATAATATTGATGTAGATGTCTTTGTTGACGAAGATGGTGTAACTCCTAACGGAAAACTCCCCGACAATCGTCTCACTAAAGAGTTCCTTCGTCTATATTTTACAGGACAGATAACCAAAGTCTGGAGAAAATGGCTATCTGATAATTATTATGCATTAACCTCAAAAGGTAATGAAATATATTTGCCTGAATCTAATCTTACATCTTGGGATATTGAGAAGATTATGAAAGATAAACGCGGGGGCAAAAGAGCTGGTGCCGGACCTAAGTTAAAGACCGGTTTTTCAACGAAAACTTTAAGAATCCCTTCATGTTTAAAAGAAAACTTTCAGTGCTATATCGATATGTTTAATCAGTATGTGAATGGTGATGATAAAGATATTCCATATTTCACTGATGAAGATAAAAGAATGGAAACCATTAGAGATATGATGTCTGTGCTTAAGCATGAGGAAAATCTCATTTATGAGCGACGCAGAAGAGCGGCTGCAGAAGAAGAAAACAAACGTCAGCTCAAACTCTTCGACGAATGATAAAATAACCCAATAAATATCAACTCTTTAATAATTATGGTGTCAGGACGAGCTGAAACCTATAAATTTAAAGACAACTTATATAAAATGCTTGCTAAAGAATAAGATATTTTGTATTTTTGTAATACAAGCGGAGGCACTGGCAAACCCATTACAGAAACGCATGGGATATGGCGACTGGTTTCAGTCGCCTTTTTTTATGCTGGTTTTGTTACAAAATCAGAAGGAGCACACTTGCCCCTTCTTAACCATAATGCCTACACTATCTTCACAGACAGAAAGGCAGATATTCTGTTAACATTACAAAAGCTCCAAACGGATATCAGTCACATCTGCTGACGAATGAAAAAAAAGATTCTCCCTTGGAGCTAAAGTATCCCTATGGTACTTTAATTCCATAAGTACTCACAAAGTTATGAAAAAAGTCGAAGTTCCAACGCAAATCTGTTGTGCTCATGAAAAAGGGTACACTTCAATTGAAATGTACCCTAGATTTGGAATTTACATCTTCATAGATGCAATTACGGAATAGGCATTTAAAGCTTTAAGCCTTAAACTTCACAATGTTATGAAAAAATCATCAAAGTTCCAAATGAACTTAGTTTATATATTGATTTTCATGTCTTATTATACCTGATTGGATATTTCATTCCTTTCCAATATAAATATTATTCTCCCTGGAACCTTCAACTTTTACTACAAAAGTTACTCTAAGGATACCCCTTACTGTTGCCTTATAGTTCTTACATCCAGATTATCAATACTATACAATTTCGCACTCTTCTTTGCTTCTCACCAACATTAACTACAAAAGTTACTCTTAGCATCCTCTTTCATATGTAATCTCATACTCTGAACATAGTCAGATACGGTAAACTTTTGTTCATTATTCCAGCCAGGACTGATTGATCCTTTCCTTTCTAGGTCTGTTCCTGTTCCGGTGAACCTTGTTTTTCTATCCCTAACGTAATAATCGGTATACTTCGTTTTTCGATTGTCTTTCATTGGTCTTTTCTGCTGTCCGCTTCCTCATTTGTCGGTGTTTCCCCATCTAAGAGCCTTTCTTTTTATACGGCAAAGGTATATGGGTGTTGTGGAAATGAAAGAGTTCCGGCTTCCAGCCTTTGCCCTGAAAAAAATAACGATGTTGTCTGCGCCTGCCCCAACATTTTTTTCGTTCAAAACTTTTCTAATTCCACTTTCCCAAACCTCGATAAGCCGTAAAAAAAAGGCTCAAACTCAGTTGGGGAATAAATCTCAAAAAAAAAAGTCAGCGGACAAAAGACCAAACCAAGACAAAGGTTTTCAAAAAAGGTCTAAATCTAGCTGAAGAATAATTCAAGTTTTAACCCTCTAAAGTATACGGATATGAGAAAAGGATTTGAAGTGAACGGCGACTACAGACTGATGGACAGTTCAGAACTTGTGTATATTCTTACCAACAGCGCAGTGATGGTAAACAAGGTACAGGAAAAGGAAGTGGTTTATGGCGAAGAGTGCAGCTTTGAGGATGTCCTGGCGAAGATGACCCCAGGAAAGCGCAATCTCGTTATGGCAGGAGTGGAGCTTTACAAACGCTGCAACTCTCATAAGAACCAAAGACCGGTCATCAGACAGAGTACAGATATTTTCGACTATATGCAGCCTGTTTTGGGAGATAACAAGACCGAAGAATGTTGGGCTATCTTAATGAACTCGTCTGCAAGAGTTATCAAGAGAATACGCATTTCTTCCGGTGGACTGAATACATGCCTGATTGATATAAGGGTACTGCTTAAAGAGGCTATTCTTTGCGAGGCTACCTCATTTATACTTTCACACAACCATCCGAGCGGAAACACCAAACCGAGTACAGAAGATGATAAGTTGACCCAATCGGCAGCAACGGCAGCCAAGACACTCAATATCCGAATGCTTGACCATGTTATCATCTGCAATGATTCTTATTACAGTTATGCAGATGAAGGCAGAATTTAAGTGAAACGAGTAGCGCAACCTTTCAAAAAAGGTTGTGACTACTTTTTCAAGAAAAAGTAGCAAAACAATTAAATGACATACATTATGAAGTGGATTGAAATGATGGTTAAGAAATTGACTGCAAGGTACATGAACTTAAACAATCAGTTTAAAGTACAACGGCATACCATTGTGTGCCAGAGCGGTATGGAGGACTATGTTAGTGTAACGATAGACTGTACTGAATCCTTCAGCTTTGATTTTTGGACAAAGGAGCTGACCTGTGAGTATGGCAGCAGATACTTTGATGATGTATCAGAAGCATTCAGAAAAGTGTACGGAAATATTACCATTATCAATAACTCTAAATGACTGTATTATGGAAAAGAACTATGAAACTTTGCGCATTAAATTCAACAAACCGCTTGCTGAAATAGATAAGGAGTTCGATGAAGAAAAGGAAATGTTCGGTGTGGCGAGCCTTAAGGAGTTCATAGACGGATATGAATCTTCAAGGTTTACTCAAATAAGCGAAACGGAAGCTATTATCACTTCTGAATACAACATGAACCATATTGTTGACTGGATAGAGAGGTTTGCCGAAGATATGGTTTACTCTTAATTTGATTATGTCACAGAATCAAAATACTATTAATTTTCTAAATTTACCGATATGAACACAACAACGAAACATCCGGCTGAAGCATATCTTCGCAACCCAAACAATCCGTCTTCACTATACGTAAAAATCAACGGTAAGCGCAGACGCCTTTTCATCAACCGTCAGGAAGGAGTGATAGGTATAATCGCAGAGAGGAAGAAAAGGAAAGGCTATAGGTTTTATGATTGGGCATCCATTCAGGCTGTTTATTATCCGACCGGTGAGGATGATAAAGAAACCGTCAGAAAAGAGGTCTTGAAATACAAGAAGCTGGCGAGACTGGCTACACACACCAATGCCTGGCTAAGACAGATTGCAGACGCAGATCCGGAGAAGTCACTTTATGAAAACCATATCACGACAGGAACCACCATTGACGGAAAATGTATCAGACTGAGCACCATCGAGAAGTATTGCGGCTGCATGGTGATGGAGTGCTTCAGGGAAGCCTTCAAGAAGAAGGAGAAGTATTCAAGCTACAGGTTTGACTTTTGCGGCTATGACGGCACACTCTGGTGCGAACCCCGTGAGGACGGTGACATGGCGGCTGGCTTTATGAAGGAATACCGAAATACTGGGAACGGCTATTATTACCTGCTTATCAATGACAATACCATGATAGGCTATGACATTGACTGACTCATTTTCCCTATCCTTTGTATCAAGGTATAAAGGATAGGGTATAATAAACCCAATTATACAACACTTTAATTTGTTATCATATGAAACCGGAAGTAATTATTCAGCAAGGCTTGAAAAGTGCCAATATATTGCTTAAGAATGCACAGAAGAGAGCTGCAGAACTTGACCACCTGAAGGGAGAGCTTGTAATACTCACAGATGCAAACGGAAAGACCTTCAAAGGATTTTTTAGGAAAGTAGAGTTCATCATCTTGGACAACAGGATTACCGCCAAATATACAGTCTGCCATATTCTTGAATGTAACGGCTTTATAATGCCATCAGAACATACGGACGAAGTATATGACGCGGTGGATATACGCAAGACATCATACAAGAGCTACAGATATAATGTTTAACCCTATAAATCACATTGACATGAAAACAAAACTTTCACCTTATACAATCGCATCAAACTGTACTGACCTTACTGACATCCGTGACGGTATCAATGAAATCCAGGAAGAAATGAAAAGACTTGTTTCCGAAGGAAAGAATGTTCCGTCATTCTTCTACTCCAGGTTGTCGAAGCTCCAGGCAAAGAGGAAAAAATTTGAACAGAAAAACCAGATTCACATGAATGTGACCATCCGTTTCTTCATAGACGAGGAAACTCTTACAATGGCTGTACGCCATTGCCTGCACTTCCAGATAGAGCCATCTTTTCCGAACGTAAAGAAAGCCATCAGGAATGCAGTCCTGAACAACGGCAAATCCATCATTGATTTCCCTGAATCCTGGGGTGATGACCTTATGGATGTTGAGAATGAGAAGGTAAATGAGGTATTGAGGAAGATACGGACACAGTTTGGTTTCTAGCCCTTTTCTTTCCCTTTGGTGAATCTGTAAACTATTATTCAATAGTAGTTTATTTCCTGCATAAATTATTGTTGGTATATTTGCCAACATGAATAAAATTTCTTACATTTGTGAAGTAACTTTAAGCGTGGGGGCAACACGGTAAATTCTGCATTACTATATGAAAACATTAAAGACATTCGTTCAGGAATCCATCCAGTTCTATCAGGAACACCCTGAATGTTTCAAGCATTCCTATTCTAAGCGTATGGGAGGCACCCAGACAGTAGTCATTGAAGGACTTGGTGAGTATTATTTCGATGATCGGGATTACTATTCCGGGAGGGGCAAAAAGTACAATAACGACTCCATACATGAACACCTGGGCAATATTCTGGTTACAAAAGTTGAATTTGACGAGAGAGTACAGACAAGAGCCAAATCCCTCTATAATATGCAGAAGTCCAGGATTCAGGCTGCACGTGAGTATAGGAAATCCTATAACCTGGCTGTTGAGAAGATTGGCAGGGAACGGCTTGATGAAGGTCTGGAGCTTGTAAGGAACTTCACTGACAAGACCTATCTGTTCATTGATAATGTCCTGTTATACAAAGCCTACAAGTCAGAGCATATTTCCATAGAAATAGTCTCTGACGAATACAGAAACGGATTCAACTGGGATGAATGGTACAGCGCACCTTATGCTGCTGACCTCGGTATGACACCTGACAACAAGAACCTGTTTATCTGTTAGGTGCATTTGAGTACTTCATATTAATAATAAACAATAACATGAATGCGAGACGATTGCTTGGTAAGCAGATAACTGATTACCGTAATTTGCGCGGCTTGACTTTGCGCCAGCTGGCTGATATGGCTGGCGTAAACTATGCCAATATATGTAAGATTGAGAACGGGAAATATAATGTCAGTGTAGATATTATTGACAGGATATGCTCGGTACTGGGTGTGACACTCAAACTTGATACCGTGAATACTCTTGAGGAATTCCGGGACTTCATCAATTCAAGTGATGACTGGGACAGTTCCATGGACAGAATCATTGAGTATAACGGCTGGGTTGATGAAACCGGTGAAGAGTATGGCATTTGCAATGATGGTCTGCAAAGACTCTATTTCTATTCGGATAAAGACGATAAACTGATTGCTGATATAAAAGATATGTAATATGGCTAAACGAGAAATTCCCTTGTTTGTATTTGACAAGAACCGGTGGCATTCACAAGGTGAATGTGACTTCATTATATGTACTGATATTGACAATTCCTTTGTCGCTCGTGTTGATTATGTGACAGAGCCTGAAATGGTATCTGATACAGTCAAGATAGTAAAGGGAGTAAATGGAATAAACCTGAAACTTGAGATCAAGCGTATTACCGGCCAGAATCCTTCTCCGGCATCAATACGCACCCTTATGAGGAAGGCATGTGACTACATCTGTGAAAACAGTCTGGTACCTGTTCATTCAGCAGAACCGACCAATGAGGAATGTATCAGCTTCCTCGATGTCCTTATAGATTCAAACCGTCATCACCTTAAGGAAGCCGGCAGCGACTACAATGCAAAGAAAATCGTAGCTACTTCCTTGAATATGCTTCAGGTAATAAGGGATAAAATAAAACAACTTTAATATTGACTGGTATGGCAAGAGACGCACAGAAATATGCAGGTTGCTGGTATTGTGACAATATAATAGACCACCCTGAACAGGTAGGCCTATTACATCTTGGGTTTCCACGATGTTTCGTACTAATTCCTAACAGTGGGGATTTCTACTTCTCCACCTTCGAAGAGTTTCTTCACTACTCACAGGTCAACTGGCTGGATCCTTCAGACAAAGGAACACCTGAAGAACAGCGTGAGGTTCTGGAGCTGCTCTGGGACTTTTCCATAGAACAGGAAGAGAAGGAAGAAAGACTTGCATCAGAATGTGAAAATGAATAACTCGATTGAAGTTTAGATTTTTCTCAGATTCTCTTTATTTGTAGATTTAGGTACCCATGGGAAAGGGGTATATCCTTTCCCATGGAGCTTCTTGTTATCTCTTCTCTTTTTCAATCATTCTTTGTAATGTGTCAGATATTTCAGCCTTGAATTTTTCTGCCGGCGTTAGCCCAATTTCATCCAGATAATCTATGGCTCTGTTCAAGAGGAAACCAAGGTCTTTCTTCTTACCTTCGTCTTCCAGTTCATCCATCAGCCCGTAATAGACACATTCAAAAGTAAATTTTCTGATTTCTTCTTTTCTCTCGAAGCTGATTCTACTGAACAGCCTGATGTCTTCTTTATAGTATAAATCGTTACATGGGCACAGGTCGCCAGACTCCAGTATGTAGTATTTACTGGTAGTTATAAATTCCGCTTTGTCTTCCAGACTTTGGGGGAACTCATTTGAATTGCAAATAAGTACCCTGCTGTCTATGTATGTAACTATTGTGTCTGTTGCATAATAAAGCCTGTCTCTAAGTTGTTCTACTATAATTCTTTCCATAATATTATATATTTAAAGATGAATATGTTTTGAGCTAGTTCTCTTCCTTGAAGAATTCGCTTTCTTTTTCCCAAGTCAATGACCTGAAGCGTTCTTGCAGTTCTTTTAACCTTGATGTCAGTTCCTCGTAGGATAATGATTGACCATAAATGAAACTTTCCTGCATCTTCGAATAGTCCTTTTCCAGTTCTTTTCTTGTTGTTTCATCTGGTATGAAATCAATGGTTGATGGTTTATGCAGCTTATAGTCCAGACCACTCCATGCGGTCAGGCTTTGGCGGTGTTTTACAATTTCCTCATACATTCCTGAATCGTTCATCGCTTCTTTGGAGAAATCCCGGTCCATCATCTTTTCTATATCATACATGTGTCTGGTCAGTCTGTCAAGTCTCGTACAGCCACCCGGCCTGTTGAACTCCTCGTGAAGCAGGAACACCTTTTCAAGAAAGGTTCTGCCTGGTATTACTGTCGGGACACTGAACTTGGGATGTGCAAATGACTCTTCCGGATACGCATCCTCTATCATTGACCGCATTTTCACGTTCTCAAACGGTTCGAACATAGACCTGCAGCTTATTTCTATCTTTACCCTTTCTTTTATATAATCTTCCTTGTCCTTAAGACAGGATTCATACTCTACAAAGAATTCGACCGGATCCTTATCGGATTCCTTGACTTCCGGTATGTTAATCTTGAATTTTCCGGCCAGTCCCAGTTCTTCAAGTTTTACATTTAAATCCTTTGAAAGGGTGTTTTCTATAAACTCTTTAGACTTTTTCCTTAATCTGGTTCTGTCCTTTCTGGATAGTTCCTCTCCAAAACCAAGATATTTCCTGTCTATGGCCAGGTCACAGTCTTCAGAAAACCGTTCTATCAGCCCCCAGCCTTTACTGAGGCTTGTACCTCCCTTAAAAACCAGGTTGTCACTATATTCCAAACTGAACATAGCCTTAAGAACCATGCTGACCCAGAAATCCTTTTCTACAGCATTTTCCTTTATTCCCTTTTCTTCGGCGATATTACTCAATATTGTGAGTTTTTCATCTTCCGGCAGGTTTATCCATATTGTCTTCTCAGTTGTTTCCATATAAAACGGTTTTAAGTTTCTTTCTGATCCATTGCGGTGCTATCCTATAGTCATGGTTTACCTTCTCCTTTTCTTCCGTATCAAGTATCGACTTTATCTTCAAGAGAACTTCATCACTTACCTTATCATCGCCTATCTGTTTGAGGGCGGTCACGACCATCGTGAAAACACGGCTTTGATAGGCAAAGTATCTTGGTGTCCCTTTCTTGAATGTGATTGAGCGGTTGCCTAGTTTTATGGTTCTCGGAGTTCCGTTGGTTATGTACACTGCATTCATTGGCACCTGTGTAGACAAACCCAGTTCATTCAGGGCAGTGAGGCCGGAAGGTATTATCCTTGCATGATCCTTTTCAGCTATTGCATTGGCTATCTGATCAATGCTCGGCTTGCAAATTCCAAACCTGTTCCTGCTCGGATACAGGTATATGCCTTGTGAAAGCCTGATAAGGAACTGTTCTTCCTTCAGCCTTGACAGCACCCTTGTAACAAGCATATCGTTGTTCAAGTCTGCAAAATCAGAAACAGTGTATATCTTGTTCTCTCCGTTCCTGATTATGTGCTCTTTTATGACTTTTGATAGTACCATGGAATCTAATTTTGTCCGAAATTAATGCTTTTTTTCGGACAAAACAAGTTCTTGGCTAATTTTGTCCGAAATTCGTACATTATTTCGGACAATTTATGTGAATTTCTATACTCCAAAGCTGTTGTTTCTAATATATGATATTGTGACAAACCTCTGGTTTATGTTCGTTGATTAGCACACGCTTTCATCAAAGGAGATAAAAAACAGAGTCTAACGGTCTGTTTTCATGAACTTTTCGTTAGATTTGTAGACGACCCGGTTTCAAATCACTTGAATCACAGAAGAGCATACATTATTACTGTCATTCCTGACATCATACTGATATCTGATGTTTTCAGTAATTTATTCGTATGTGACTGTTCTGTTCATCTGTATCAGGCCAGATAATGAACTTTGAAACAGTATAACGAACCTATAAAATACACGTTTATGAATAAATTGATTTCAGTACTTTTTTGTACCCAGATGGCTGTTTCAGCATCCTCCCAGACAACTATCGAATGGAAGAATATTGAGGTTGTTACAGACAGTAACCATAATGTTGTGTACTACCAGAAAAGTGACAATGAACCTCTGAATGGTAGCATCCGTATAATGAAGGGACTGGATGAGGAAATTGTGAACCTTAAGAATGGCATTATGGATGGGAGCTACCTTCGCCTGAGGGATGGAATAGTAAGAGAGGAAGGTAATTATACTGACGGAAAGCGCAATGGTCTTTTTATTGAATACTATAAGGACGGTATAACTCACCGCAAGGATACTCCCATGAAAGACGGCAAGATAGACGGAACAGTCATAACTTACTTCAGTAATGGCAGGAAAGAATCTGAAAAGGACTACCGGAATAGCTTGGAGCATGGAACAGAGCGGCGCTATGATATGTCTACAGGTAAAACCCTGATTGAAGGACAATGGATTAACGGCAGGAAAGATGGAACTTGGAATGAAGTGATTGATGCCGGAGGTGGTATAACAGGTATCAGGTTACAGCACTATCGCAATGGCGAACTTGACGGCCCGTATAGCGTGGAAATGAGGAAAGATGGAAAAGCCTATGTAACCATTCGCGGCCAATTCTCCGAAGGGAGAAAGACCGGGAAATGGTCACAATATGATGCAGTTCTCGGCAATACAAAGGAATGGGACGAAAAGTAAATGTTTAACCATTTTATTAGGAAGATGATAATTTGTCCGTCTAAAATAAACTATAGTTTAACATAGACCATAAGAGTTTGCCCTATACATTATATATATAGGGCTTTTTTTTTGCTTCTATAGTCTAAATATGGTATCTTTGTAAAATCAAGTTTAATTTAGACTATGGGAGAAAAAATAGGATACGCCAGAGTGAGTACGAGAGAGCAGAACCTCTCTTCTCAGGTTGATGCACTGAACAATGCCGGTTGCATCCGTATCTTTACGGACAAAATCTCCGGAAAGGAGTTTAAGCGTGAAGGTTTGACTGCTTGCTTGGATTACCTTCGAGCCGATGACACTCTTGTCATTTATCGTCTGGACCGACTAGGCCGATCAGTTAAGGAAATGCTTGACCTTTGTGCCAAACTGGAGATGCGGCGCATCAAACTTGTTTCCCTTCAGGACAATCTTGATACATCTTCAGCTGTCGGCAGATTTACCATGCAGATACTTGCATCCTTGGCAGAGTATAACCGCAATCTAATTCTCGAAGGATGCAAAGCCGGAATCGAGGCAGCACAAAAACGGGGGGTAAAGTTCGGGAGACAGGAAGGTACCAGGATGAAGAAGCCGAAGAAGGAAGCCGTTATCCAACTTTATAAAGCCGGAACAACTATACCGAAGATTATGGAAATAACCGGTATTAAAGCAAAACAGACTGTATACAATTATTTGGCTGAAGAGAAAGTTAAACCTAACAGATTATAATAAAATGATTTAAATCATGGAAGATAAAATATATATAACCGAAGATGAATTTATAGCCATAAAATTAGCAATGCGTAATTTACAGGATGATCTGGAATTCTCAGTGAAGGCACACCCAGACACTATCAAGAATATAATTTATCCTCATGGTCAGAAACAGATTCAAGATGTTTTTTCTATCATTGATAGAGTCGAGAAAGAACAAAAGAAAAAGGCTGAAGCTTTCAAGAAAAAAATGGAAGAGAGCAGTAAGAAAACTGCTGAATACTTAAAACGCAAGGAAGAACAACTGAAAATAGCTGAAGAAAATCTTCGTAAAATAAATACTAATCTTGAAAAGATAAGATCAGAATCTAAATTTTGATTATGCAACATAATCAAATTAGATTATGCCAATACTTCCTATTAAAAACATAATTATCAAATATAAAACCATTACAATATGACAAAAGAAGATTTTATAAAGAAATTCCCCGATATAAAGGTACAGCAGTTTGAAACTGAAACTATACTCAGTAAACAGGAAATCATGGATATCGTAGAGCAGGCTACACAGTCTATGGATATGGGCCTTGTCTATTATGAACATTGTGGATGCAACATAACTGTTTTTACCTCAGATAAGATGAAAGCCGAACTTGCCAAGATGGTACCAGGCTACCAAGTTACAGACCCGAATACTGGAGAAACCGGAACTATCGTATCTGAAAAATATATTGTTTGCGGCAATTACTGTGTGAGGGTGGAGTTTCCTTCTGGTACAGATGTTTATGATTGTGATTTCTTCATCTAAAAAAATCATTTATATGAAAAAATTATATTACTTTCTGACGATTGCTTTTATGATATATTACTGATTTCATAAAAAAAAGGGGCACTCTTGCCCCCCTGTATTTCCTCATATCTTCACAGACTGAAATACAAACCATCAATAAATAAAAAAGATAAAAGCTAAAAGGGATTATCAGTCCTCACCGACTGAGGGAAAGAGGAAAAAGACTTGCCCTAATAGTAGAATCTATCTATTTATTAACATATGTCCTATGGGAATGTACTCCATAGTTAGCCACAAAATTATTAAAAAAATCCACTTATCAAAGTGCTTTTTTTATAAATATTCTTATGAACTTATTTTATACGAAAAAGAGCATCCGTTTATGGATGCTCTTAAGTGTTATCATTTGAAAAACTCGGACCTCACGGCCAGAAAAAAAATTTGCTGTTAATTATATATTGTTGAATCGTATACAAATGTACGTGTTTACAATCTTCTCCCGCGAGTTCCTGGACAAAAGTTTTACAGAAATATCCAGATTTCTTTCTTCCCGTCTTCTCTGTAATGAACAATTCTATATGTCGGCTCGATAGCCTGACCCTCGAGTTCCTTTCTCATTTTTCTGATTTTATATTTCTTATAAACTTTCTTTATTATATTCATAGTCTTATTTTTTTGGAACAAAAGTAAGTCTATGTTATAGTGGCATAAGTTATCATTATGTTATAGTTTTGTTAATGATAAATATTAATTTATTTTATTTTCAAACCTTACTATATCTTCTGAAATCAACAGTTTCTTTTCTTTCTTCTTCCTGAACACTAGTTTTGTATAACTCTTCACATATTTCGTTACGAAGACATTAGGTGCGGGTTCTGTCTGTTTCTCTTCTTTACTTATGTTTCTTTGATTACTTATTCTTTTACTTTTTATTTTGTTTTTTCATGTTATCTACTTATCTTTACAAGAAATTTAATAACCAAATGTGGTAGTGGAATTTATTATAGGATGTATCATAGAAGATACATCCTATTTTTTCTCTATATTGGGGTGTCATCTATATTTGTTTGATACACCCACAAAAAACATATATACGGAATACATATTTTTTGTATTCAATTGCGTCCGAGTTGCGGACGCAATTGGGATTCAACTGATAAATATAACTTTGCTATCAATAGAGAAACATATGTTTTGCAATAGTCTATAATTGATATTATATTTCCCTTTCCTTTAATCTATTAAACTTTTCCCTGATATTTACTATAATGTAGGAGATACTAGCGATAATCTTTCTAATTATTATCCTATTAAATTAAGAATATATTCTGTTTCCTTCGCACACCATGTATTATATAATATATGTCCTAATTGTGTGGGTTTAAGATTATATATCTTTTCAAGTGGCTCTTTGTGTTCAGTAGATAGTATTTCGCATCTGACTAATCCATCATTGTCAACTACAGAAAATCTCTCACCTCCATCTGTAATTTTTCCTTCTTTAATTCTTAATATATCATCGAGCCTCATATAATTATTATCATTTGGGCCTTTTACCTCCGTATATATAAGTTCAGACCTTTTTACAGGACATGCAAAAACTACTTTGTTCTTATTTCTTTTATATTTTACTCTCTCTTTTTTGTCTATAACCTGAGTAACCGGTACTCTGATAATTTTTGCATTGTCATAAGCCACTACTATATACTCGTCATCTTCCTTGATACAGAGAGACAGCTCAGTTTCTTCCCAGTATTCATCCTGAGTTATCATATACTCACCATTTGGCAGGAAATGTAAAAAGCAGGCCATATCAGTACCATAGTTGTCTTCCCATGAATGTACAGGGTTCTCCCTTAAAACAGAAGTGGCAATAGGTGTTATGTTACTTTTGATTTCTAGAGCTTCTTTTATAGGATTCTTTTCTGTATTATTGCCAGTTGTTATAGCTATGGTCGTATTGTCGGCTTCTTGTGAGTCTTTAACAATTTCAATCTTTCCCAGTAATTTTTTTACTTCTTCTTCTCTTCTGCTCTTGAACATTTCCAGATCATCTCCAAGTAACGGCCAAGTAGAAGAACCTTGTCTTTGATAACATATACCATCTAGTTCAATCGGTTTTGGACTTGGTTGTATATCTAAAGCATATACGTACTTTTTATTCTTTTCTGATGTTCTGATTCTTATTCTTGCATTTGCATCGTTACCGAATTTCTGCACGATATTATTTCTTATATGAAGGTCAAGTTTGTCCTTGCCTCCAAAGAAATCAATATCATTATCTAATCCAGTTGCCACTCCTTCATTATTTACTCCAAGGTAAAGTGTACCACCTTCAGCATTCAGGAAGCCGCAAATAACTTTCATAAGTTCATGTGTCTGTACCTTGACATCAGCACGCATACTATTCCCAGCTGGATAAACAGTCGTTGTCTTAAATTCTCTAGTCTGATTCTCTTCGCCGAAGTATTCTGGCTCATCTCCATCCACTTGAATATTAAGCTCTTCATTGATTTTCTTCCTTATAGATTCTCTTTCATTGTGCATCCCGAATCCTTTGAGAGAATTATATCCAAGAACAAGTCGACATAAACGACACAGGTGCTCATCATTACTTTCTGACATAAGTTTCCATACCATATCATTCCTCTCCGGTATATCCATACACGCCATAAGCTGCAGCTCGTAGAGTTTACTCTGTAGCATAGGGTAATTGCTTATCATCATGCTGTAATTGCTTGTAAGCTCCTCTAGTTTTCTTTGTTCAACTCTTCCGTTAATTGCGAAATGCTGAAGCATCTGTATAAGTCGCATTCGTTCACTGTAATAAACAGCTGCATCTGAATCCTTGACAAGATAGGTTAGCAATCTTGCGAAAGCCAGATAATTATATGTCTTTATGTAGTCATTGTCTAAAACGGCCATACGGTCAATTATGTTGATAAGTTCTGATACATACTCATTCTCCATCATAACCTCTTGTTGCTGTTCCTCTTCTTCCTTGTCTTGTGCAACTACTTCATATACCTTATCGTCTGCATAGTTCATTATTAGGTTTTCGAATGCATCCTTTACGGTAAAACTTTCTATTGCTTTGTATAGAAAGACTCCTTCTATGGTTCCTGTTGAACGTATGTTGTCAATTTGTACTCTTATATAGTTTCCTGCTTCAATGTCTGACATGTCATCTGTTATAGGTACCTGAACTGTGTAGCCATATTCGCTCACACAAAGACAGAATGAATTCTTTACATCTGTTACAAGACATATAATTTCATCACATATTGAAACCATTTCCCTAATGAAATTATTCATAAGGTCTGTGATGATAAAATTAAGATTTCCGTCAAGGTCAACACTCAGTATCTTTGCTTTTAAAAGATAAGGTCTATTGTCATTGTCACAGAATGCCCTTTCATCGATAAGCAGATTGTATCTCACTATATTCCTGATAGCTATTTTCCCTTCTCCGCAGTAGGTTGGATCTTCTATCTCGAATATGAAATGGCTGGGATCTTCAAGATCCTGATGTTTTACCCTTATAAGGACTTCATCTCCTGCTTCAGGCTTTATTTTCTTTTTCCTAGATTTTGGTATAGTATATTCAGTCCCGTTGATAACACCATTTTCTATTTCTTTCCAGAATTTCTGATAGGCAGAGAGTGATATCTCTTTCTCTTTTAATGGTGTAATACTACTATTAAGATATATCTGAATGTTATGCCATGGTAACATTTGTTCTGGCAGTGCTGCAACCTGCTTGCCCTTAGTGTCTATAGGATGTAATTCAATTTTTCCCTCAAAGACTTGAAGTTTTGAGTTTTTTCCGTTGAATGACTGCATGAATGTAGATTTTCCCTGTGTCTGAGGGAAAATGGATGATGTTCTTATAGCCAACATGGTAAGGTCTGAAATCTCGTTCCAGTTGAATTCAAGTTTACTTTGCTCTACTTCTGTAAGACACCTGAAAGCCTTTTCAAATAATACGTCATATTTACTACCTTTCACGTAAGTAAGATACCTATAGAACATTGCCCTGATAAGTTGACGGTCTATATTGTCTTTTTCGTTCATTAAAAGCAGCTGTATTGCAAGTGCAGCTATTAATTTCTTGAGATCTGTATGCTCTTTCTCTGTTGTTATAGCCGCCAACCTGTCAATTTTATTTCTGCTTTGGTTAATGAAGAGTTCGAGCATGGATATGAAAGCACTCCTGAATGGCTCTCTCATCCAGTTGTCCTTGTTCCCTTTTATTATTATATCAAAGATATTAAGAACCTTTGCTTCCATCAGTTCCTTATCCAAGGAGAACAGGCACATTAATACCTTTAATCTTCTGTCCGGATCATAAAGGAACCCTGATTTGTTTAACTTCGTAAGAAGGATATCTGTTTTTCTTATCTGCTCGTCTCTCTTTACTGTATCTATAGCTTCTAGAAATATATCAGCGTGTTGTGCAGCGTCAGATAGCATTTTCTGATATCTGCTCCTTTCTGTGTCTGAACAGTATAGTAATACATCTGAATCTTCCAAAAGATAGATACATACCATCTTGAACCTTTCAAGAAGATATCTGTTGCCGTTTCTTCTTGATGTTACCCATGTATCCATGCTTCTGTCAAACTGTTCAATCATCATCATAATCCACTCTTCATTACCAGCATCATAAAGTTCCCATATCTCCCTTAATGCTCTGCTTTTATGAAATTGTTTTTTGAACCATTCTATTATCCTTGAATCTGTGTTTACTGCAGAGAGTATATCTTCTATTTTAAGATAAGGTAGGCTGTAAGTTCTGGCTTCACGTTTTATTAGTTCAAAGTTTATTCTTCCTGATTTAATTTCTTTTACCCTGCACTCAATCCTTTGATGTACGTATAGTTTATCTATACCTAAAGCTGTTAATTTGAATGTGAAGTTATACCAGTCAGATATTTCATAGTATGGGTTTGGCAGATGAGCACAGTCAGTCTTTACCCAAAACGGATAGATTTCTTTTTCTTTATATAACCTCATGAGAAGTGGCTGTGTGTCCTGAACAAATAGCGGTTCACCTTCCCTTAATTCTTTTACAATACAGGCTATTTCTTCAGGCTTTTCTTCATCTTTCTGAAAATCAAACAGTAAGATGTTATGCTCTTTTCCATTAGCTTCTACTTTATAGAATGTTCTCTTGTTTTCTGTTATTACCTCTTTTACTGGAAGAAGGTATGATTGTCCTAATTTGTATTCCATATATATTTTTTTATGTTTTTCTTTTTTTAAAGTTACTGTTTATATTGAACTTTTTTATTAATACCATAACTAAAGTTCACTATAAGTTTTATAATAAGAGTTAGGTCAGTTATGTGAAGGATTCTATATAGTATCCTTATAATTCTTGCTGACTGTTTACTCACAAACAATATGCTTATGGAGCTGCTGCCTTAAAATTCATTATCGAACAATTTCTATGTTTCATGTTCCTTGTTTTAATTTTTAACGCATCACTTATAGTCTAATAAGATATGTCTTACTTTCCACAACTAAACTTATATTAATCCTATAAATTATTTGTATTTTATTATACGAAAAATGGTAGAAATATATCTCTTATTTTACTTAAAATGATATATCTTCTTTTATTTATCTTCTTATTTTATATTTTTGTTTTAACGAATATATTAATGACAAATGAATTGTGCCAAATTTCTAATACTTTTTTTAACTTTGAATTTGTGACAGAATCAAATAGAGAAAAATTATGAATCCCATCACCCCACCCCATACCCAAGATGGTAGCATCCCTACTCCAGGTAACTACCCTCTCTACGAATACCCGGCATATATCTTCGACAAAAAGTATGAGAATGACGAGTTTCAGAAAAAGGTAATCACCCTCGACAGCGGCTATCACTTGGTTCTGGCTCCTCCGGGATGCGGAAAGACGGATATCCTTGCCGAAAGGGTGGTTCGTGCCCTCTCATGCGGTGTGCCGCTGGATGACATGCTCTGCCTGACCTTCACTAACAGGGCGGCCAGAGGTATGCGTTCCCGAATACTCGAAAGACTGCAAACCTCAGGAGATATGAGTCTGTTTGTCGGAAACGTACACCGTTTCTGTTCGCACTACCTCTTTGACAACAATGTGGTGGCACGTGACACGACCGTCATAGACGAGCAGGAATCTTTGTCTATTATGGCTTCCATTTTCGGGTGGAAAGAAGGTTCCTATGCCGGCAATGGTTACAATCGTGTTCTTACCAATGTCATCAAGATGCAGCACCTTGGCTATATGATTGCCAGCGGATGCCCTAAAGAGTTCCTGATGCACACCGACCTGTTCCGCACGTTTGATTATAAGACGCTGTTCAAGCTGGTGTCCCTAGATTACACGATGGAGAACTTTGCCGGACTCTATACTGGTACTGTTTTTCCGAAAGTAGATACTTCTGGTCAGCCGTCTAAGTACTTGGATGACTGCCTCCAGCAGTTCAAGTTTGCAAGAAAATACCAACAGTACAAGGAAGAAAGGAACCTGGTTGACTTCGATGACCTGCTTATCCTGACTTATATCCATGCTTCACAGCATCAGGACAGGCTGAAGAAATATTCCTGGATTCAGATTGACGAGGTTCAGGACCTCTCCCCTTTCCAGTTCGGAATCATCGACCTGTTTACTGACCATTCTAAGGAACACGTGACTCTTTATCTCGGTGACGAGCAGCAGGCAATATTCTCATTCATAGGCGCAAAGCTCGCAACGCTTGAATGGTTGCGTGAACGCTGCGGTGAGAACATGCACCGCCTGTATTTCAACTACCGTTCCCCGAAATATCTCTTGGATGTCTTCAATACATACGCCAACATGGAGCTTGATGTTGACCCTCATTTCCTGCCTAAGACGAACAATCTTACTGAAGCCGGACATGATTCTCTCTGCATCATGTCCGCTCCCGAAAAGGACGCTGAAGTTAGGCTTGTGGCTGAAAGTGTTGGTAAATTCTGTACCTTGTATCCTGCTGAAAGGGTGGCTGTTCTTGTGCCCTGGAACAAGGATGCCGACCAGATATCCCGTGAACTCTCCGACCGCAATATCCCCCACTTCAAGATTTCCGGAACAGACCTTTTCACTACCCGTCAGGCTCAGCTGCTTTTTGCCCATCTGCAGGTGGTGTACTTGGACTCCAATATGATGGCTTGGTCAAAGATCCTGGCCGGGACAGGTATCTTCAATGAAGATGCCGAGGCTCGCCGCTTCGTCAAGTATCTCCGTGATAACTACCTGCTGCCGTCTGATTTTCTCAACTACACGCGCAGCTCATACATGCTGGAGCTTTACAGATGCTGCCAGGGCGAATACGTCATCTTTGATACGGAAACTACAGGCTTGAATGTCTTTGAGGACGATATCGTGCAGATTGCGGCCATCAAGGTGAATGCCGGGAAGATTACCGACCGCTTCAACATAATCCTTCACACAGACAAGCCGATACCGGCCATGCTCGGAGGCATCATTAACCCTCTTCTTCAGGAATATGAGCGTGCGGAAAAGGTTGACCGTAGGACCGGTCTGTGTGCGTTTATGGACTTTGTGGGTGACTGTACCCTTATCGGCCAGAACGTGGAATATGACTGCAATATCCTTGACTACAATCTCCGTAGGGATTGCGGTGACTTCTCTTTCCCTACTGTTCATCCTCTCTATTTCGATACCCTCAGGGTGGCACGTATCATGGCCCCCCGCCTGAAGTCCTACAAGCTCAAATCCCTGCTGGAGGTCTTCGGTCTTGAAGGTGAGAACTCCCATCTGGCTGATGATGATGTCATCGCCACCTTGTCAGTTCTTTACCACTTCCTGGGTATCTTTGCTGCCAACATGCAGCAGCACATCGACTGCCTTCAGAACAACTCTGCCGTGGCCGAGCTGTTCCGTAGAGCCTATGCCGACATCTATCACGGAACACTCAGCCGTCTCTACCAGAGATCGTTTGAAACTCCTCTGCTTGTTGACGAGCTGGAGCATCTTTACGGTACATTCATACAGAAGGAGTGGATAGCGGCGAACCCGAAGATGCAGTACATCTTCAGCTTCCTCCGTAACGATGTAATCTTTCCAGAGAAAACTCCGAGCCTGAAGGAGCAACTTTCTGCCCACCTTCTCGATATAACTACCTACCGTGAAGCTGACCTGTGTGACAGCTCATGTATAACAGAAAAGGTGTTCGTCTCTACTGTCCACAAGGCAAAAGGCCTTGAATTTGAGAATGTGATCATCTTCGAGGCAACCGATGGTGTCTATCCATTCTTTGACAAGAAGACTCCGGAGGAAATCAGAGAATCCGCAAGACTGTTCTATGTCGCCATGACCAGGGCAAAGAAACGCCTGCACATCACATACGCAGAAACCGTGTCCGGAATCTCAAAATGGGGAAACCCTTACTCTATCGACAAGGAACCAACTCCATTCCTCCGGCATATAAAAGGATTCTTTTGATTAATGATTATAAAAAATAATATATTAAGTATTTATGATGCTTTATTTTTAAATTTGCATCATATTAACCTTTAATTTCATTTGTGTATGTTGTGGATAATAGCTATTATAGTAGGTATAATACTACTGTATGTTTGTAGAAATTTTATACGTTGGGTTATATTTTTACCTATATCGTATGGTGTTGCATTATTATTGAATTTATTAAATCCTGTAAGTTTACTTATACAGTCATTTATTTCTGATAAATCTTATCCTATTGGTATCGTTATAAATTCTGTAACAATGGTTATTGATATGTTTATAATAGTTCTTATCAGTTCTATTATAGCTCCAATATCCAAGATAGGAAAAATAATTAGTTGTATATTCTGTTTTTTAATGGGTGTATATAGCCTTTCTCGTTTCCATAGTTTTACTGTTGTTCCAATGGGCATGAAACCTGATGCAGAATTTGATTTATTAAGCAATGTCATTTATTTTGTTGTTTTTCTTGCTTCTTCATATCTTCTTATTTCTTTTTCATCTGATGACGAATTTGATTAATCTTAGATGTCATTCTATATTAAAAAACCTCACTTCAATAGAGTGAGGTTTTTTATGATATTTATTCGTTTTGCTTTACATTGTATGTAATTTTAATCTTCATCTTTTCATTATCTATTTCAAACTTTCCCATTTTGTTAAATACAGATTGACCTAGAAGCAATGGGGCTTTCTGATTCTTAACAACTGAAGCTTTTATATTGTTGAGTTCCAATTCCCCTAATTCAATTTTCTTTAAATTTATAACAGTTCCTTCTATTATTCTTCCATCAGCTGTAAGATATTGTTGTCGCCCTATTATATCTTTCTCTGATATGTAATTATTCTTTATCATAAAAGCAGCTTCTACATCTGATAATGAAATATCTGTCGCTCCTGTATCAAATATAAAATATAATGGCAAATTATTTATTTTACATTTTACTGAAAGAACATTTCCATCCTTTATAAATGGTATCTCTATATTTTTTTGTTTATATGCTATCTCAATTTGACTTTTGTTTTTAACTTCGTTTTTGTATTTATCAATTAATTCTTTGAATTCCTTTTCGTTTCTTATAAAATCAAGATCGTCATCCAATTCAATGTGATAAAATCTTCTGAATCCTTTTTCTAAGCATAATCTTAGATTTAATAGTGCTTTGTCTTTATCACCGATTCTTGAATATAAGCAAGCTGCGTCATAGTATGCCCCTTCATTGTTTGTGTCAAGCTCAATAATTTTATTCATAAATTCTTTAGCTTTTTCAATTTCTCCCAATTCTAGAAAAGCAAATTGTGCGCATGAGTTTTTAAATGTATTTAGAATGCCATAACAACCCAAAATAACAAGAAACATCCAATCGTAAATCTTTAATTGTCAAGCTATTCTAAAAATTAACACTTCCCGGATGCTTTTTGATGCTTCCCAAATTTCCACATATTTTTGAGACATATTTCTGACGTGGAGAATTTGCGGAGCTTATTTTTTGTCACATCATGCAAGGAGTTGACAAGGGCTTACAACCGTTTACGATAAGCGACAACAACCGCCCCGATATGCAGCGACAATCACATCGTGCAGAAAGGCGACAACAGTTGACTTCCGTTTACACCCGTTCACCATTTCAGAGATATACGAGTGAAGAAATGAACACGTAAACGATAAGCAGTATGAAAGCAACCAAGAAATGCCAATTTTGCGGCAAACCGTTTGTAACCCGAAGTGGTATGCAAAGGTATTGCAGCGAGGCTTGTCAGGCGGAAGCCAAGCGAGCCAGAACGGTACAGAAGAACAACCTCTTCAAAGTCGCCCGACCACTCATGGAGATACAGCATCAGGAGTATCTCACCTTTTCCAAAGCTGCCACGCTCATGGGCTGTTCCCGGCAGTACGTTTATAAACTTGTAGCCCTCGGCAAGCTGAAAGCCTCACGTATCAGCAGCCGCATGGCATTTATCCGCAAGGCAGACATCGAGCGGATGCTGGAGGGCAACCCGTATCATCGTGTTTTACCCGGCAGTACCTCCGCATCGAGAAAGCCAGCTCCATCTTCCTTGCCTGCCAAAAAAGAAAAAAGGGAAAAGGAAACCGATGAGGTGCCGGACTTCTATTCGGGCGAAGAGGTGATGACCCTTTATAAGGTCAAGCAGTCTTGGCTCTATACCACCGCCAAGCGCAACCGCATCCCCATCTGCCGCATCGCAGGAAAGAACTATTACAGCAAGAAGCATATTGACGATTTTTTCGGTGTGTCAGTTGATATAAGTAGGATTACCGACTGGCTCCTGACAGAAGAAGCGGAAGAATTGTTCGGCATGAACCCCTCCGTACTCCGGGCATACGTCTATCGTCACAAGATACCCACCAAAAGAGAATACGGGCGCACCTATTATTCCAAATCCCATCTGGACGAGCTACGCAGAACCGACCTTGTAAATGATGAACGCTACTATACCGTGGAACAGGTAAAGCAGATTTACGGGCTTTCCTCCGCCAACATCTGCCATATCGTCAAGGTAAAGCACATCGAAAAGATAAAGGTCGGTGTAAAGAACCTGCTTTTGCGCTCCGATGTGGAGCGTGTCATGGCAGAGAGGAACAAGTAACCGTGAACAACCTACATTACCGGAAAATTATTTCAGAATGATTGTCCGTGAGGTTTCTCACGGTTGTTTCACGTTGTTTCTTTGCCATCGAAAAGTTCGGGAAACACCCACAAACGTATTATCAATTAAAACAGTATCCATATGAGCAAATGCAAGACAGTGACCTTGCGCAAGCGCAAGATTAAGAACGGGACACAGTATTCATTGTGTCTGGACTATTATCCGGGCTACCGTGACAACACCACCATGAAAGTGATTACACGTGAAGCTCTGGGGATCTACATCTTCGCCAAACCTGCCAACCAGCAGGAGCGTGATTTCAACGCACGCATGATGAAAAAAGCGGAGATACTGCGTAACCGGCGTTACGAAGCCATCTTCAATGAGAACAACGGTTTCTTTGACAAAGCCAGGCTGAAAGGCGATTTCCTTGCCTACTTCAAGGCATTGGCAGACAGGAAGAATATCAAGTGGCGACACGTCTATAAACATTTCGAGCGGTTTGTGAACGGCAAATGTACCTTTGAGGAAGTGGACGTGGACTTGTGCCGCAAGTTCATGGAGTATCTGCTTGGAGCTCCGCAGTCGATACATACCAACCAAAAGCTGCATATAAATTCCGCAGCAGGGTACTGGTCTGCTTTCCGTGCCGTTCTCCACACCGCCTACCGTGACAGGAAGATAAAGGAGAATCCCAACGGTTTCTTAGACCGCATCGAGAGCATTCCTACCATGAGGGAACATCTGAGCCAAGAGGAACTGATAAGGCTTGCCGAAACCCCATGCGAAGAAGAGGTCTTGAAAAGGGCGTTCCTTTTCGGTTGCCTGACCGGACTGAGGAAGAGCGACATCAAGCAACTCACTTGGCAACAGATACAACCGTACACTAACGGCAAGATGTTCGTAACCACCCGTATGCAGAAGACAAAACAGATTGTACACAACCCCATCAGCGATGAAGCCTACGGGCTGCTTGGGGAACGGTGCGAGGGGCTTATCTTTGACGGTTTCAAGGACAAGATGCTGCAAGGACCGCTGAAACGGTGGCTCTTGGCGGCAGGGATAACCAAGAAGATAACCTTTCACTGCACACGGCACTCATTCGGAAGCCTGCACGTGGAAATGGGTACGGACATGGCTGTCATTCAAGCCTATCTGGGACACAAGAACATTACCACCACACAGATTTATTCCAAGATGGCGGCGCGGCAGATGTGTGAGGTCGTGGATAAGATAACCCTGAAACGCAAGGAGGCATAAGGCGGTCTCAAGCCATGAATTGTTCACAGGGAGCGGTTATTGCGTGGAGCTTTAACCGCTCCCTATATTTTTGACGGTAGCCAATAAGTCCTTAAAGTATGATAATCGGGTATGATTTCGGACTTTTGGTGAAAAACATTGAAAAAGAAACCACTGACAAAGGATAATGAGTAATAATTGAAAGAAGACTATTAAATTTGCGAGAACAGTAACAAGTAATAACCGAATAAGACAAAGAATATGGAACCGTCCGTAAAAGACAAATATATCATTTTAGGATTTGTCGGCTTTGCCATCCTCCTAATATCTTCCATAGCGACACTGATTGTCGCTGAGAAATTCAATCAGGACAACTTTGTCAGACTGATAGTTTTTGTATGCGGCAACCTTTTAGGCTGGCTGCTCTATTTCTCCTTCCAGACAGTCATCTTCGATACATACGAAATCTACAAAATAAAGTTCGGCAAGAAAAAGACACTTGCCGAAACCATAAAGGGACGGGAAGAACTGCCTCAAAGTACACTTGAACCGACAGCGGCACTAAAACCGATGCCGGCAAACGGAGAAGCCCCCGCTGGCACAGAGCCGCCGATAAAACTTTCCATCGCTCCGGAACTTCACGAGAAGAACCGTGCCGACTATGAGGACAGGGAACAACAAGAAAAGGAAGAGCGTATCCGCATGGTCATGGAGTATATTCATTTCTACATGCCCCGTATCGCTGACGAAGAGACTGTGAACCATATCTGCAAAGAGGTGAACAGTTGGATGAACCTTCACACTTACAAGCCGGAGCCGATAACAAGACGGTTGACGAAAGAGATTACCAATATCCCACTCCGCCATTTCGTGTGGAATATCTCCGAGCGCTTCATGTACAAGAAATATTATAATGGGGACAACCGTGCCCGTTTCATCAAAGCCCTTTTCCCACATGAATTTGCTGATACGGATATAGCGACCATCAAGAACTTCAAGGTAGAACCGTTAAAGACACTTATTCCGATTGATGAACCCGAAAACGGCAATCTGGATTTCCATTATCCTGCGGATTATGTACGGGAGAAGCAGATTTAAGCCTGTTTTAGAGAAATCACGATAATAACGACAAACAGCCGGCAACTCATAATCTGCTGTTTTACAATGTTTCCTGAATAATTTTATCCGTCATTTGCGGTTGGGCATCGTTATTCGGGAATTATTTTGCAATGACCTGTCGTGGAGATATTCACGGTTATATCATTGCTGTCCTTTGCGCCAAGTCTTACAAAAGAGACGAGCGCAAAAATGGAAAAAACAATTCTTACATTCAATGACCTCCCCGAGGTTGTGGCTCAGCTTCGGGACGAAGTGATGAGCCTTAGAAGCCTGCTCACCGAGCAGCACTGTGTAAACAATGCAAAGGCAGTGGACACCCATGTCCCCATGTCCGTGGACGAAGCGGCAGAGTATCTGGGTATTCCAAAAGGTACGCTCTACATGAAACTTTCGGAAGGAAGCATTCCCGCCACCAAGCCCGGAAAACGCTACTGCCTCTACCGTGACGAGCTTGACAAGTGGCTGGAATCCTCCCGGAAGAATCCCGTTCCGTTATCCGATGAGGAACTGGGCGAGTCCTTATCCTCTTCCCACCGCCGCAAACCCAATCCCCGTAACTGGTAAATGTCATGGAAGAGGACAAGAACTATATCAGCCTGATACATGGCGACCTTACAAGGGCTGCCCAAGTGCAGGACGGTATGCCGGAGAGTATCGGTGTGATGAGTATCAAGACTGCCAACAGGACTGTACTCGAAGCATCGCTGTTGCCCACGCCCCGTGCGTTGTGGGACAGTTTCTGGTACGAGGGGGAACTGTCCTGCCTCTTTGCCGATTCCAATGTGGGCAAGTCCATCCTTGCCGTACAGATAGCCGACCGCATCGCACGGACTGACAATGTACTGTATCTGGACTTCGAGCTGTCCGACAAACAATTCCAGCTCCGCTATACCGATGAACACGGATACCTCTACACCTTTCCGGAAAAGTTGTATCGGGTATCTCTTGACTGCAATTCGCTGTTGGAAGCAGACTTTGAAGAGGCGATTATCGGCAGCATCGAGCAGATGGCGTTGCAAACCCGCTGTAAGATTTTCATCGTGGATAACCTTACCTATCTGTGCTGTGCAATGGAAAAGGGCGATGCCGCCGGACGGCTGATGATACAACTCAACAATCTCAAAAAGAGGTATGACCTGTCTATGCTTGTCTTGGCGCATACCCCCAAACGTTCTTTGGACTGTCCCATCACATCCAATGACCTTGCAGGAAGCAAACGGCTCTACAACTTCTTTGACAGCGTGTTTGCCATCGGCAAGAGTGCGCAGGACGGTGGGCTTCGTTATGTGAAGCAGTTGAAAGTGCGCTATGGCACATACTCATATGATGCGGACAATGTAATCCTCTATGAAATTGAAAAGGTGGATGCCTTCTTGCAGTTCGTGTACCGGGGTTACTCCACGGAAAAGGAACATCTGAAAAAATTGGGTGACAATGAATCGAGCCAAAGGGACTGCATGATTTTGCAGCTATCCCAATCGGGCAGGTCTGTAAGGGAGATAGCCTCACAGGTGAATTGTGGCAAGTCCACCGTCAGCCGGATAATCCAACGCAGTAAGGAGAATAAGGATATGGCTGTCCCAAGTGTCCCACCGTCCCAACCCACAACAAGTGGGACAATGGGATAGGACGGGACAATCAGGGAAGTAAAGCAAGCGGAACTGTTTGCCGGACAAGAAAATGGGGAGGGCAAGCCATGAGAAAGCGGTATTCCCCGAAGCGTCCCAAGGTGTCCCATCGTCCCATGCCCTATGAGCCGGGACAGTGGGACAGGACGGGACAGCGGAACAAGCAACGGAAAAAGAAAGGAGGAAAGCAATGAGCAGCTATTCGTTACAGAAATATAAAGGAGCGGCAACACGGCATACCTGCCCGGGTTGTGGTGACAGACACTCCTTTGCCTATTATGTGGATGAGCAGGACACACCCCTGCATCCATCGGTTGGCAGGTGCAATCATGAAAGCAGTTGCGGGTATCACTACACCCCCAAGCAATACTTTCGGGAACATCCCGAATGTCGTGCCACAAATGATTTCTCTTCCGGCGGGCGAAGGGTGGAACAAAAGCCCAAACAGGTATCACAGCCGGGTGCCATAGGTTACATACCACCCCATTATGTGGAGAAATCGAAAAGCGTTCACAGCAATTTCTTCCGCTTCATTACCTCGCTCCTTACTTCCTATTACGGCAGTAAGGCAAAAGAAGTGCTGAAACGGTTGCTGGAGGAATACCGTTTGGAGGCTACACGTGACGGGGCTGTCATTTTCTGGCAGATAGACAGCAATAACAAGGTACGCACAGGTAAGGTGATACAGTACAATCCCGAAGACGGACATCGTATCAAGGGAGGACAGACATCGGCAGTGGACTGGATACACAGCATACTGAAAAGGCAACGGGTACTGCCGGAAAAGTGGCAACTCTCCCAGTGCCTCTTCGGGGAACATCTGCTGGGCGGCAATCCCGACAAAGTGGTGGTCTTGGTGGAATCCGAAAAGAGTGCCGTAATCGGCTCATCCATATTCCCCGGCTATGTATGGCTGGCGACAGGTGGCAAGAGCCAATTAAGAGAGGAAAAGCTCCGTGTGTTAACCGGGAGAACCGTACTTCTTTTTCCTGATGCGGACGGATATGCCGAATGGAAACAACGTGCCGGAAGTATGAACTTTTGCAAGGCGATTGTATCTGACATCATCGAGAAAAATGCCACTCCGAAGCAAAAGGCTGACCATATCGACATTGCCGATTGGATTATTTACCAGATACGGGAGGGCAAACTGATGTGTACAGCCGACCACTTGGTAGAGGCTGAAAAAATCCTCCAACGGATGATGGAAAAGAATCCGCTCCTGCAAAAGCTGATAGACGATTTAGACCTTGTACTGGTTGGTGCAAGTCCAATCAGATACGGTGACTGAAGCCCTCCCTGACGGCAGGAGAGCGGAAGCCGGAGGCTGTGGTACACGGACAAGGGCTTGCCCTTGATATAGCCCACTATAACTACACGCTCCGCTTTCGTAGTTGTGGGCTCTCCCGAGGGGATTAGGGCTTTGCCCTAATGACCCACTCAGGGCGTTTCACCCCTGAGAACCCCGAGCAAAGAGTGACCCTCTCTTTGCAATCTCCGCTTATGGGTTACCCCCCTAAGAACCCTGTACGGTTACGAGCGGACAGCGGAAAATAATTTTATCTACAAATCAAATTTTAATAGTAGTATGGCAACAAAATCAAGCATTCATATCAAGCCTTGCAACACCAAATCAAGTGAGGCTCATAACCGCAGGACTGCCGAATACATGTGCAATATCGGTGAGTCCAGAATCTACATCGTACCCGAACTCTCCGCCGGCAACGAGCAATGGATAAACCCGGACTTCGGCAGCTCCGACCTGCAAACGCACTACGACAACATCAAACGGATGGTAAAGGAAAAGACAGGTCGTGCCATGCAGGAGAAAGAACGTGAGCGAAAAGGAAAGAACGGCAAAATCATCAAAGTGGCAGGATGTTCACCAGTCCGTGAGGGGGTGCTGCTCATCAAACCGGACACGACACTGGCAGACGTGAAAAAATTTGGCGAGGAATGCCAAAGACGCTGGGGCATCACACCGCTTCAAATCTTCCTGCACAAGGATGAGGGGCATTGGCTAAGCGGACAGCCTGATGCAGAGGACAAGGAGAGTTTCCAAGTGGGTGAAAAATGGTTCAAGCCGAATTACCATGCGCACATAGTATTCGACTGGATGAACCATGACACGGGCAAGAGCCAAAAGCTCAATGATGACGATATGATGGCGATGCAGACTTTGGCATCTGACATCCTCTCCATGAAACGTGGGCAATTCAAAGCCGAGACGGGGAAGAAGCATTTGGAGCGTAACGATTTCATCATCGAGAAGCAGAAAGAGGAGATGAACCGCCTTGATGTTACAAGGCAGTATAGGGAGCATCAACTGGAAACCGCAAACCAAAAGATGCAGGAGGTTGAAAGCAGAACCAACATCCTTATCGAAACGGCTTATCAAAAGGAGCGGCAGAGTGAAGACCTCGACAAGGCTATCAGCGAGAAACGCTCCAAGCTGAACAGGGAAAAAGGGAGCGAACTTCTGAACGCCGCTGTCGGCTGGGCGACCGGAAAGTCAAAAGCCCTGAAAAATGAAATCGAGGATTTACGTAGCGAGATTTCCACGCACGAGGAGACCATTGAACAGTTACAGTGTAAAATCCAGACCATGCAGAGCGACCATAACCGTGAACTGATGAACTTGAAAAGTAAGTACCAGTCCGAGCTGAGCCGCAAGGAGACGGAACATGCACAGGAAACCACAAGGCTTAAAAACCGGATTGCATGGCAGAATCATATTATTGGCTGTCTGAGTTTCCTGCTGCTCAAAACAAGCGACATTTTCCGTAAGGCAGTAAACTGCATTATCCGTTTGGCAAGGGATTATTACAAGCCACGTTTCGATACGGAGCAAGTATCTGATATCAAAAAGGCCCTTGACCTGTTCGGAGATGAGAGGCAGTCGCACCATGCAGCCGGGGACTTCTTGTATATCACAGCCATGCAGAAAGGCAAACTGGATAATCGGGAGCAAATCAAAGCCAGACGGGAAGTCGAGAACGTGGTGGGAGGCCATTATGACCAGCAACAGAGGAGAGGCTTTTCGATGGGAAGATAAAATTGGCTTTCAGTCATTATAAGTGGCTTTAGAATATAGATCTTTTACCTATAATAGAGGACGCCGTATTGTTTGTATAGACAGTCAAGGCAAAAACAAAGAGTAACTTCTACTCAAAAGTAAAAGCTACTCTTCATTCCATATAAGATTGGGGATATTCAGTAAATTTCCCTATTTGTTTGCTTTAATACGTTGCCCGTCCGCCTGAACAGCGTACAGTTCCGCCCCCCCAATGTCTACTGCGTCAGGTACGGTAAATACAAACCGATTAGCAAACCATACTCTTTTACCGTCCTTGATTAATTCGAAAGCAACCGCCTGCTCGCCATCAGTCACAGTGTATTCTCTTCCGGAAACAGTATAACTTACAGGTTTGGTGATTTTTACATTGTTCTGGAATGTTTCGAAATACCCTACATCTCCTCCATCTTCGGATATACCTTTTTGATTGCCTTTGGCCCCTGCCTGGTATCTTCGGTCTTCAATGTATTCAATAGGCGGACATTTAGTGGGGAATTTTTTCATATAATCCAGCGTTTGATTAATCATATCCTGTGTCACGGTATATGAAAAGCTTCCGTAAGCATACAACTTGAAACTACTGACCGGAATAAAGAATCCCCAGGCATCGAAGAATTCGGTCATATCCATGTCAGCAGCTTTTGCTACATTGCGCGCATACATCAACTGTGCCACTCCCGGATCATTGGAAGGTAACCAAAATTCAGGGGTACGTCCTTGTTCGAATATCTTACGGATGGTATTCGGTTTCTTGCCGATACGTTCGAAATATGTCCACAATTGCTGGTTGAGACGCATATGCATTTCAGAGGCTTCCCCTTGATATAATCCGTATTTGTTGGCATCATCAGATGTCATATCTTGAGGGGTAAATTTCAGCGTGTTCGGATCGCGAGGATGCATGAATCTGCTCCAAGGGGTCGGAGGTGCATACCGATAAGCAGCCAATGTCCCGATGGAACTACCACGTGACCCCCACTTACCTATCTTATATACCACATAATTAGAAAAGAGATTATTGCTTGATTCCGTAGTGCTGGGCCAGTTAATGGCTCCCTGATGCATATGTCCGAGTTCATGCCCCGGTCCCCATTCATTGTCCTGATTTTGATCCATATCGCGAGGATCAAAGTTGTTTTTGAATCCCCAACCGTCTTTTGTGCTTACATCACCGGCTGCCATGTTAATGTAATAATTGGTAGCATAAAGTCCATCGGTGAAAGTCGTGACATGCATCAGTGAATTGAATTCTCCCGTATTCGAATAGGTGTCGATAGCAGCCAGTTCCTGCTCCCAATCTATCAGATTATCCCATCGTTCGATTCCTTTTACTACTCCATAGTGTTTGAAGTTGTCCTGATTTTGCAACAAGTCTTTCAGTGCTGTAAACAGAATCTTCCTGCCTTTCAATACAAATACACATTTTTTAGATCCGTCCAAAGTGACTGATTTGGCCTTCCGGATATATTCGCGGAACTGATCATCGGTCTTATCCACACTCAGATCCCATACATTGAAGCCTACACGCGCATGTTCCGTTGTCTTTACATACTGTGGGGGAAAATGTATTTTCACCGCCGGCATGCCACGGGGATCAGGTTTCTGATAGATAACAAACAGATTTCCCGCACGTGAAAAAGAAAACTTGTTGATTCCGTTTTTCAAGAATCGTTCTTCACCATCGGGGCCCAGATCCGAACAACACCTTAGTGAAATGGATTCACCTTGCGGTATGCCGTCTGCTAAAACAATCATCTCTTCCTCCGCATTAGTTATGATACCAGTAGGGTTGCAAAGAGAAGAATAATAGTTAGTTCTCAATTTATCTCCCCAATATTCGGGCACGCTGTATGCCTGATATGACTGTATCCTGAATCTCTTTTCCGCTTCGGGATAAGTATTGCTCTGCAGAGACTTTGCCAGTACACTGAAGAATGCCGGAAGCCGATTGATAGTTTCGTCGGAAACGTCTGGGAGGAGTTCACTGCATGAACGATCGGTAAATACAGTTGTCAGCTGTTCGTCAAGCGGGTCTTCCGCAGCATGGAAAAATTCCATCTCGTCGCAACTGACGAAATCATATAATCCGCTTTTAACTTTGAATTGAACAGCTGCAGGCACAATCGAATCGTTCAGCAATATCCTGTGGCTGCCTCCTGCTCCCTTAAAATCATAATCTTGTATATGAACAAAATCCGTACTTCCTTGGGGCTTGATGTAAAGTTCGAATGCTCCGAAATTACCGTTACCATTTCGACTGTGATACAGGATATAGTCCAGCGTAAGCTTATTCTGATCGAATTGATATTCAAGAATAACGGGGAATTTTGCAGATTGATTCCATGTGGAATGATAACAGGTTCCACCGAACTGCCCATCATAAGATTTCGATATATCCTGCCCCTGCTGATGGTCGGTATCGCGTCCGCCGCTAACTTTCAGCTTTACATCCTTCTCCAGATTTATCTCCGAAATATCATTCGGTTTCTGGACTTGCGGCACCAGCTCTCCCTGTAGCTCCCTGTCATCACTCTTGCAAGCATAAAAAGTAGTGATTCCAGCCAGCAGAACAAGAGAGATATTCAATTTTATTAAAAAAAAGGTCTTCATGATATGGGTTATATATTAGATTTATATAAAAAATAGCAGAGTTGAATGGATTTGCTCAACTCTGCTTATTATTGGTTATACTACTTCTTATTCGCCGTAAAATGTCAATTCATGCAGGTTGAAGTAAGCATAGGAGTTGGTCATGTCCCCGGCTGCACTTACCAATACTGCAAATCGTACGTATGAGAAGCCTTCTTCATCAGTGAAAATGGCTGAAGAGTATTTCGTGTTTCCATTACTGGGTAAACCTTTATTAATATCTTTTAATTTTCTCCAACTACTGCCGTCGTCGCTAACAAACAGCCTGATAGAACGGGGAGCACCATTTCCGTTTTGCTTACGTGTCCAGTAGTCGAAGGATAGGCTGTGGAGCGTTTTGCCAATCTTTATATCGATGTAGTTTCCGTAATTTGCATCTAAAACCGGAGCGCTCCATTTTGAATGGAAATAGCCATTCCCCTCCAAATCACCGTCTATCAAGCCCGACAAACCTGTTCCGTCATTGTCTTGAACGGAATTGGTTGAAAGTTGGTCAACTTTCACATCCAGCTTCTTAGGAACGTACTTCACGCCTAGCAGAACAATATCATTTTGTGTGTCAGTCTCAAAATGCTTGTTCGACAAATTGCACAAATGAAGCGGTAAAATATATTCACCACACGACAACTTGCTTGCGTCGATAGTCACCGACAGGCTCATTGAAGTAGCTTCCTTTGGGAATGAAATACCTTTTCCATTAAATTTGTATGCTTTTTCCGGAAGCAGAGTGAATTTGTTATCAAACTTAGCGTTATATTCGTTGAATGCCTGCATAGCCTGTTCATCTGTGTTCGCATCAAAGGTAAAGTCCCATTGATTCGGCATTGGGAACGTCACATTGAATTCTGCCGTCTGAGTTTGGGGATCACTCGAGGTGAAAGAAGAAACCATAGCAAACTTGTTGCCGTCTGCTAAATTAAAGGCTATAGTTGGTGTTTCAACATCTAGTTGGATAAGCAGTAAATTGTTTTTTACTGTACAGTCCGAACTTACCATACGGATGGGAAGTACATATTTTTTCTGCGTTTCGTCCATTAATTTCTTGATGTCGACCGTCTTTAAGGTGACTTCACCAAACTTGTATGTTTCATCTGAAGCGAAGTTCAGTTGCGTTTCATGGATTTTATATTTGTCAGCAGGAAGATACGACTCAGCCACATTGTTGTCTTTGGCATATGTATTGAACTCTTCTTCTGCCATTACTTCGATCTTGGCTGTTGCCGCGTTTCCGACTTCCGAACCGCCTTTCATCACAGTAAACTTGTACACTGCATCTTCACCGGTAGTGTACAATGAGAGGTGCTGCATGCCATATTGCTTGAGGTTCAAAATGTGATGATATTCTGACGGAACCAGCTCATCATATGTCTCGCAACTTGACAACGCCAGCATGCCGCACATCAAGCATGAAAAAAATGCTGAATTTTTCATTGTCTTTAGTATAAATAATTATAAGATTAATAACCTGGGAATTGTACAAATTGAGGACCTTTGTAGATTTCATTTTCAAACACCGGAGATACATACATACGATTGTGCCATGCAAAGGGCTGGCTGATGAGCACCGGTTTGTTGAATTCTTCAAAAGTAGGATCCTTTTTCTGTAAGGCATTCAGTCCCATACGCACTCCGTAGCTCATGGTTTGAGGAGCAATCATCCAGCGACGGATGTCAAAGAAACGGTGACCTTCCAGCCACAGTTCGTTGTTACGTTCGTTGCGTACCCATTCTTCCAGTGATTGAGTAGACAGGTCGTTGTGTGCCAATGGTTTTACTCCTGCACGTTCACGAATGACATTCAAGTTTTTAAACGCATTTTCCTCTTCCTTTAATGCTGCATAGCATTCTGCCAGATTCAGATACAATTCAGCCATACGGATTAATGGCCTGGGTTTGGATTCATTTTGCTCACCACCTGGGGTGTGACGGTAGTTGGCTGGGAAGAACTTTTGGTTCAGGAATCCTGTTTCGCAGTTGTCTCTGTTGAACAAATCTGGGTTATAACCGTGTAACTCCGAATCCCTCATTTGCAATTTAAGCGGGATACCATTTGCCAGTTCGTTGCCGAAATCGCCGTCATCGAAAGCTACCCAGGCATAAAATCTGGGTTCGCGGTTCACATTGAAGTTAATAATGCCCGGACGACCGTCTATTCCAGCGGACTGATAATATTTGTCATCTTGCCAGTCATTGACAGGTGTTCCGTCCTCTTTGTAGAAACGGGCCAACGCATTCAATGTAGGGGCAATTCCCGAGTATCCGCCTTTCCAAGTGCCCTGGTTGTTCTTGATGGTGCGGTGAGGTAGTGACGCCACCAAGTAATCGCCTTGGTTGGCCAATCCCCAGATTGTTTCTGTGTTACCTTCGTTTACTCTGGTAGTAACCATATAACGCATCAGCATCACACGTTTCAGGAAATCCTCGTTCTTTTCGGCATCTGAACCTGTTAGCGGTTTGTCGGGCACGAAAGGAAAGCCTACCTTTTGCTGTTCCCTCAGTTGCTCCGATTGTTGCAGAGTGAAAAGCCTATGTCCGGCAGACTCGGCTTCTTTCAGGGCGCTCTGACAAGCTGACAAGGCTTTGCGCCATTTCTCTTCATCATAGTTCATACTTACAAGTTCCAATCCATAGCCAGGAGTTTCATAGTTCTTATTTTTCCAGTCTCTGTAAGGGAATCCGCCGTTCCACAATCTGGAAGCAGCATACAGTCTCAAACGCGCCTGCAAAGCTCTGACTATCGGACGGGTGGCACGGCCCCAGTCGTCTCCTTCACGAGTAGCAGGCAGGTTGGCATAGGCTTCTTCGAATTTATTGTAGCACCACTCTGTCACGTAGTCATAATGACTTCTGCCCGGAAATTCGCTGGACGGCGTATTTTGTTCTATGTACCGGTCGGTGATAGGACAGGGACCGTATTGAAACAATACCTGCATGTGGTAATAGGCCAGCAAAAAGTCGATTTCAGCTTTCATGGTCACTTTTTCCTCTTCTGATATGGCAAGTGCATAGGGCAATTCTTTCATGAACAGGTGACATTGACCGATATGCTGGTAGTATGCCCCCCATCTCCAACCATCAGCCAGGTTGGCTGCTTCGTTCTGATTCCATTGAACTTTTTGTCCTGCATTTTGCCACAAACGGGGTAAAACGTATTCGTCCGAACCCATTTCCAATCCTGTATAGGTCATTGGATTCATCACTCCTGCATAGCAAGAGTATAAAAAGCCCAATGTTCCTGCACGGTCCTTATTGGCATCTTGCAAGTCGGCTTGTTCAGGTGGTACTATATCCAAATAATCACAAGAAGTCATGCTGCAAGTCATAGCCAATGACAGTAGCGTAATATTTGCTAATTTGCTAAAAGAACTCATAATATTTTTTTATTCTTAAAGGTTTAATTAAAAGGATAATTGCGCACCGATACAGAAGGTACGTTGCAGCGGGTAGCTGTTCCAGCCCAGTTCAGGATCCCACAATTTAAACGGACTGAACACCGCCAGGTTGTTTCCGGTAAAGTAGAGGCGTACGTGGTCGAAACGGTATCCAATTTCAAGTGTCTTGAAACGCAGGAAGTTGCCATTTCTAATCCAATAAGTGCTGGATTGTGAATTATTGCTCATCTGTGAATCATTCAACCCCAAACGTGGATATTCCGCATTGGGATTTGGATTGGCTTCTGTCCAGCGGTTTTCTGCAACGAATTTCATGGCATTATAGTCATTCTGTCCAAACGGATGCAATCCGTTGATGTCAATATCGCGCATAGCCGAGCCGTTGAAGAATACACCGAAGTTGAAACGTTTCCAGTCAATGTTGACGCCAAAGCCATACTGTATGCGTGGCATACCGGCTGTTTTGGAAATCATCACCTGGTCCTTGCTGTCAATCAATCCGTTACCATCGACATCGCGGTATTTGATATCACCCGGCATCGGTTTACTACCCAGATTTTGTGTCGGACTGTTGTCTATTTCTTCCTGGCTTTGGAACAAGCCTTCAGCAATATAACCGGTTCTGCGGTTCAGTGGCTTTCCGGTTGCCGTCTGCCATACGTAAGGATAGATAGGTTCGTCTAGGTCTATGTATTTGTTCTGTGTATAGGTAAATGTTCCACGGAAGTCCACAGTCAGGTCTTTGGTCAGCTGTTTGCGCCAGTTGGTACTCACTTCATAACCCCAATTGTCCACTTTACCCTTGTTCGACCAGGGTTTGGCTCCGTGGAAGCCAAGTGATTGCGGCCACGCTTCACGATGAAGCAAAATGTTGTATCGTTTGTCATAGAAGAAGTCGAATGTGATGCTTAATTCTCTGAACAGTTCCATATCGAATCCGACGTCTAATTTCTTTACTCGTTCCCAACCGCCATTTTGAACAGCCCATTGCTGTACTACGGGGCCATAGTAACTGACATTCAAGTTTTCACCTGTAGTAAATCCCGGACGGCCATTACCTGTTACCTGTACCTGGTCGATGTAAAGGAAGTGAGGTGCACCACTAGGACCTGTCTCGTCACTACCAACCAAACCGTATGAACCTCTTAGTTTCAAAGAAGAAACGACGTCGCTTAGCGGTTCGAAGAATTTTTCGTTGGACACTAACCAGCCCAGAGAAACAGCGGGGAAGAATTCAAAACGGTCACCTTTGCCTAGACGTTCAGTCCCATTGTAACCGAAGTTAAATTCAAACAAGTAGCGTTGGTCATAATCATAGGTTGCACGTCCGGACACGCCTTGATTGCGGCTGGGCAGCACATCATTTTTATATTCACGTTGTGTGTAAAGCAACATGCCGCCTACGTTGTGTTTATTAAAGCGGCGGGCATAGTCTATTGTAAATTGCAAGAAGAACGTGTTATCACCGCCTTTGGTAATACCCGATTGGGCAATATAATCTGTTCCAGATGTCCCCAAACGTTCCAGTTCGTATGTATTGGTAGCCGGGTCGTAGCTACCTGTTTTTACCCGATAGAAATAGGGCTCGATAGTACGGGTATATTGGTTGTACGACCAGTTCTTGAAGTTAATCAATGCGGTAGCCTTCAATCCCTTGGTGATGAAATCAAAGTTTTGTGTAATCTTCAAGGAAGTATTCAGTGTGTTTGACTGGTAATTTTTGAATGATGTATTCATAAATGCATATGGATTTTCCATCAAGGTATTACCTGTACGGTATGCATTACCGAAGCGCGGATGCTTGTCACCCTCTTGTGCCGGAAAAATAGCCGGGAAACTTACCGGGTTGGTAGTGCGGGCTTTGGCGAACAAATCAGCGGGGTTATATTGAGGGCCGTTGTTGTTCGAAATCTGCGCATTCATCCTCAAATCAATAGTAGTGCTGCGCGTCAGCTTGTAACGAATATTATTTTGGAAATTGTAGGACCAATTGTTAATGTTATTGTTGAAAGAATAGAATTTCTTCGTATTCAACAATCCGGTATCATGGTTTGCCTGAATACTCATATAGTACGTGGCTTTCGAACCACCACCCGATACGTTGATGTTTGCACGTTGGCTCATAGCCATCTTCTTGAAAATGTAGTCAGTCCAGTCTATACTGGGGTATATCAGCGGATTGATCCCCTTGCGAGTGTTGTCGATAATTTCCTGGCTGTAGCGTTGAGAAGCATGCGGGTCTCGGGTAAGTTGTGCTTCGTTGTACATTTCCATCCAGGTAGCTCCATCCACAAATTCCGGGAAACGGTCCATAACGTTGAAGGAGTTTTCAATGCTGGCGTTCACTTTGGTCGTTTCATTTTCCTTACCGGTCTTTGTGGTGACCAACATCACACCATTGGCACCACGAGCACCATAGATAGCTGTGGCAGAGGCATCTTTCAAAATAGAGAAACTTTCAATCGTTTCTGCAGGAATTTTGTTCAAGTCTGATGCTGAAATTTCCACGTCATCCAGCATAATCAGCGGAGTGGCCCGTCCACCAAACGTTCCGATACCACGGATGTAGAAAGCGGCAGCCTCACCCGGAGCACCACTATTGGTAGTTGAAATAACACCGGCCAGTTTACCGGCAAATGAGTTGGTCAGCGAAGAGGTTGGAGAAGCTAAAGCCAGACCTTTCACTGATGTAATTGCACCTGTCACACTGACTTTCTTCTGTGTTCCGGCACCTACTACCACAATTTCGTTTAGAAGCTCACTGTCAGTTTCCAATTTAATGTTGAGAACACCCAGATCCCCTACCTGCACTTCTTTTGTTTTGTATCCCACAAAACTGATTTGAAGTACATCCTTGCTGGTGACTGACAATGAAAAGTCACCATCCAATCCCGAAATTGTACCTGCAGATTGACCTTTGATTTTGATTGTGGCTCCTACCACAGGTGTTCCCTCGATTGCATCAGTGATGACACCGGTAATAGTTCTTTTTTGGGGGCCTTCTTTTCCTTGCATTATGGCCTGCTTCATCACCGTCTCGGTGCCATCAGCAGCCCGTGCCGTTGAAGATAACGGTGCTGAAAACAACAATGTGCCTGATGTTAGCAACACCCCTCCCATCTTCATAAAAAAATGATTCTTTAAATTCATGAAGTTCGAAACTTTAAGGTTTAACATTATTTTTTATTTTCCGTGCAAAAATAAATAATATATTTAATTAATAATAGAATTTATGCAATTTTTTTAGAAAAACATTGATTTACTTATAGTAAGTAATTGTTTTCTCTGGAGCGGGAATATAAAATAATATATTAAAAATAAACACCAAAATATTTTTTTTGATCTACATAATTTCTTTTTTGTTTCTGTAATCAATAGATTATTATATATACGTATTATCAATTTAGTTATTTTTGCTCGTTCAGTTGTGTTGATGTCTTTTGGGATTTAATCCCTATTGATATATGCAAGAAACTTGTTGTAAAACATATATTTGTATCTCCAACTATGTCAAGTTTACATATACTGACATGAATAGACAACAATGGTAGGATAGAAATCTTCTATATTAAGTTTAATTTACAATTTTGTATATATGTTCAAAGTAAACTAAATACATACACCTACTAACAGCAAAATATATGCTGGCGAAAACAAAAAAATCATAAGCTTTTGTTTTTGCCAGTATATATTAGTGTAATGGTCAAAAGAATACCTGCAACCACAAGAAAAGATATACTTTGTGTACTACTTATCGATACTATATATTGATATTATATTTATCTAAAAAAGACTGGTTTTTGTATGTAAATTATATGCTTTTATAATTAAACACTTTCTTTTCTATTATTAATACGTAAATAATTAATAAATAAGAATATTATTCTATTTTTTGTATTGTTATTGAGCAGTTTTAAATGAATCAAAAATATAAGTGGAACTTCGGAAACGAATTGTACTGAAAAGAGAAGATTTGGCATCATATTGACGCCCTAAGAAGGTTAAGAATTAATAAAACCGTTAAATCTGTGTCCTTTAGAATGTATCATTAAGGACCACAACCATATTTCTGACTTATTGTTTACAAAATATTGATTAATAATCGGTTGTAAATACAATTTGTGGAATTGTATCTATCTCTATAATTTTTCTACAATCTGATAAATATTTTTCTTTGTCTCCAGTTTGTCTGTACATGTCTGCTCTTCCTATATATGAATATGCATTGTTGGGGTTTAATATTATTGATGTTGTATAATCTTCTATTGCACCAGTATAGTCTTTGATATTTTGTTTATAAAATCCTCTTCTATAATATCCTCCATAAAACTCTGGATCATTTGTTATATATAAATCCATTGTCTTTATTGCTCTATCCACTTTACCAAGTTCATAAAGTATATCAGATTTGGTAAACAAATAATTATTATTTAATGAATCTGTTTCAAGTGCATTATCAATTAACTCAAGAGATTTAGTAAAGTTACCTAGTGAATAATAACATTCAGATAAGCGATTGTATATGATTGGATCCCTTTCGATCTCTAAGCTTTTAGAATAATAGATTATTGCTTGGTCATATTTCTCTAAATTCTCATAAACTACACCTATACAGTATGGCCAATATGGTTCATTTGGTTCCTTAACTTGTTTAATTTTTAATTTAGTAAGTAGTTCGCTATTATTTTTTTGAGCTAATTCAACCATTAGATAGAAAGCTTTATCGTCTCCATCTATTGAAAGAGCCTTTAGTATATCATCGATTGCTAAATTGTAGTTGTGCTTTTTAATTTGACACTCAGCTCTGAAAGAATATGCAGACGAGTAATCATTAGCTAATTTAATAACATAATCAAATGTTTTTATTGCATCATCATATAAGCCTTGTTCACTTTTGTTTCTGCCAATTCCCATATATGCGGTTATATACCCTTCATCTAATTTTATGATTTTGTCGTAATCTTTATCAGATAAGTCATAATCACCTAATCTATAGTACAATTCTGCTCTTTTTTCATATAAGTTTATGTCATTTGGACATTTTTCTATTGCTTTTTCGTAAACTGATATCGCCTTATCGTATTCTTCTATGTTAGTATAAATCATACCTTTTATTCCATATGCCAAAGCTAAATATTCATTATCTTTTTTGGGTAAATACTTTATAGCTTCATCTATTGTTGTTAATGCATATGAATACTCTTGATTATCAGTTTGTATTAATGCTTTCCAGGTTTTAGCATAACCACTTTTAGGGTTAGAGGATAATTCTTTATCTATATATTCTAACGCTTCTTCCTTATTATTATTATTTAAAGCTTCAATAGCTCGTTGGACGTTATAAATATTTGGCCTTTTAATATCTTCAGAATGAGCTTTGAAGAACAAAGACATTAAAAAAAATAATACTATAAATGCTCTTTTCATTATCTTTTCTCTTTTATTACTTTATAAAATTCAATTGGTAAATATATATTGTTCAATTCATAGCATTCTTTAAATAAAGGTGCTATTTCTTCTATAGTAAATCCCGCTATACCACAGCCTATTTTAGTAACATAGAAATTCAATTCATGATGTTCTTTGGTAAACTCTATGAATTTATCTACATACGGCTTAATAGTTTCTATGCCTCCCTGCATAGTAGGTATTGCGTATGACTGTCCTTGTAGTCCTTCTCCTTGTCCCCATATAGCTCCAAAACGTCTATATGCAGTTCTAGCTGCTCCTCCACCATGCTTTCCTTTGAGATTACTTCCAAAAACAAAGACTTCATTGGACTTTAGTGTTTCTATATATTCTGGTGTTATTCTTCTATGTGCACAATCGTTTAAGATACTAACTTTAGTTTCTTCACTCCTGGATGTACATATGTTATTAAAATCTTCTATAACTTTTTTTATATCGTCAGTAAGCCTTTTTTCGCATTCACAGTTTATTCCTTCTGGTATCTCATAAATACAAGCTGCCAGCGAACAAGCAATTGCGGCTATTGTATCGGAATCGCCACCAAGAGATATCGATAAACGTAGAACTTCTTCAAATGAGTTCCCTTCTAGAAAAGAGATTATTGCTTCTGGTACACTACCTTGGCACGAAACATCAAACTTGTATGTTTCTCTTATATTATCTAATTTTCTTTCAAGATCATATCCATATTGACTTGTTATCCAGTTTTTTATGTATGCTTTGTCTGCACCATGCCTTAATAAAAAGATTGCTGAAGCTATTGCTTGTGCGCCTTTTATTCCTTCAGGATGATTATGTGTTACTTCTGCAGAGATTTTCGATAGTTCTAAAACTTCATCTAATGTCCTAGAATATAATCCCACAGGGCTTACTCTCATAGCAGAACCATTACCCCAACTTCCGTAAGGCTCTGGGGTTTCTGTTTTGATCCATTTCCTAAAAGACATGCCATAACCGGCTGCTGGGTATTTCCTTCCATACTCTTGCATACATGATATTAATGCAGCATGAGTATGTACGTTTAGACAAAGCCATTTAGCAACAGCGGCTGTCATAACAGTATCATCTGTAAACCTGCTATAATCATTGAAGAGATTAAACGTTGTTGTTTTAATATTGTGTCTCTCATATACTGAACCAACTATGTCACCAACTATTGCACCTAACATAAATCTAACAGTTTTAAAGTTCTTCTGCATACTTTTCCATTATAAAACTCGTTTAGTATTTCTCTAAAAATACTATTAGGATATACCAAGTCGAATAAGGTCATACTTGACTGTAATTTCAATGCATCAATTCTCCCCATTATTCTTACTATGTCTTCTCCTTTATGCGACAAAACACAGTTACAGATTTCAAACAGTCTATCCTTTAATATTTCTACTTTCAAGTATTCCTGGGCTTCTTCTAAAGAACTTATGCCATAGAAGTTTGAATTTCCACTTTGACCTAAACCTTTTAATTGAGGGAAGATATACCAAATCCAATGTGTTCTTTTTCTTCCTTCTCTTATTTCTTCTAAAGCAATAGGATAATCATATTCTTGTGCTTCTATAAATCTCTGTAAATTATATCTATCCATTGTAAATCCTTATGTGTATTATGCATGTTTTTTAAAATTCTCTACCTGATCCATCACCTGGTCAAAAACTTCATCATTATACTGAGGTGGATAACCATTTTTGGCTAAACAGAAGAAAATCTTCTGGTTTAGATCCGCTCTCACATTAGAATTGTTCAGCCAGTCAGTAAATGAAGATTGCAAATCTATGAGTTCCTTTATCTTTTTGGCAAGGTCTTTACACTTGTCGTTAATGACAATATTACCTACTTTCTTGTCTGTTCCATACTCGAAGTTATGTTTATCTCTAAGATGGAGAAGAATATCATAAAATGCTTTTTCTTCAAAAGTCAATCCTAGTTTTCTGAAACTCTCCTTGTCTTCACCCAGCTCGGCAAGAATATCAAGAGCCTGTTTTGTTGCACTTCTTATGATTTCATCAACAGCTTCATTCTGAGTAGTTGTAGCTTCTTCGGCTGAGAGTTTAGACCTCCTGTTATGATATTCATCAAGTGTTTTCTTAAGAAGTTCCTCATACTTTTCTGCCGCTATCTTATTAGTGTTCTTATATTCTCTGATAGACTTTCTCAACATCTTTACAAGAACTTCCAGCCTTGTTGCCGGCAATTTCACATTATCAAGTTGTTCTACAAATTCAGGACTGAAAATGTTTTCTTCAACGTCAGTTTCGAGAATGCTCACTACAGAATTACATTTTAAGGCCTCGGCAACCATCTTTTCTACGGCTCTATTCATGCTTTCTGTATCGTGCTTTTCGCCAGATGTCTTTCTTATATATGATGCAACAGCCATAAAACATTGCGACAAAGAAAGCTGCTCATTGGTCAGCACATTTGATGGCTGACATACATCGTATGCAGCTTTCAGTCTCTTTACATGTGCCAGGAAAAAAGTCTTGGCTTCTACCTTTTTTGTCTGACCATTGGCATTGCTCACATTAAGCATATCCGTCATTGTGATAACGTAATCTGCTGCCGATGATAAGCATTCAAGTCTTTCGAGAGGAGTTGCTTTAGGGCTTGTAAATGGAGATATATCAAACCCGGTAAATATTCTTTCTATAAGATCCAATTCTATGATAAGTGCCTCCAATGCCTGCTCAACATCATCTTCACTTGGTCCGAAAGAGTCACCTCCAAACTTCCTCATAGCCTGTATCATATTATCATGGATTCCTATATAGTCTATGATATATCCATATGGCTTTCCTGGATATTTTCTGTTTACACGACTGATTGTCTGAATAAGAGTCTGCTTTTGCAGTGGCTTGTCGTTATACAGGTATGTAAGGCAAGGCACATCAAAACCGGTAATCCACATATCCACAACAATAACCAGACGGAAGTTGGAATATTCTTTCTTGAATGCATCATCCATTTTTTTTATTCTGGATTTGTCTCCAAGATAATCATACATTTCTTTCGGATCATTCTTTCCGCGTGTTGCTACCATTGCGATAGTAGGCATCGGAGAAAGTTCTTTCAGTTCTTCCTTTGTAACCTTACTTTCGTCCGGTGTCTTTTTTTCTTCAAACCATTCAGGCTTTAGTTTTCTGAATTTCTTCAAGAGATTAAATGCAATGTATCGTTTACTGCATACAATCATTGCTTTCTGTACAACATCCTCGTTGTTCTCACATGCCTTTGTATAATGCTCAATTATGTCATTTGCCAATCTTTCCAGACGTTCATCATCGCCCAAGATAACTTCTATAGAACTCATGGCTTTCTTGCTTGCTTCTATATCTGATTCTGTAGCGCCTTCATCTGCACACTTCTTATAGTATGCATCAATTTCCTTAACCTTTTCACTGTCAAGCGTAACTTTCGCTATACGAGGTATATATTTCAGTTCTACGGTAATTTCATCATCGACAGCCTGCTGCATAGTATAGCTGTCAACTATCTCACCGAAAACCTGAATGGTTTCTTCAATTGGTGTACCTGTAAATCCGACAAATGTTGCATTGGGGAATGCACAACGAAGATGCTCTGCGTATGGTTTGGTTATGAATGCACCAATCTTACTTTCATCTTCTTCAAGGTTCTGTTCGCCATCAGAAGTTTTTCTGTCCCTTATCTTCAATTGATTGTTCAGGCGAACTTGTGTCCTATGTGCTTCATCAGAAAAACAGATGATATTCTTTCTTCTGTTCAGTTCTCCTATCTCTTCACAGAATTTCTGAATAGTACAGATGAAGAAACCTCCCGTTTCCCTCATTGAAAGTTCCTCTTTCAGTTTTGCACGGTTAGGTATAACCTGTGCGGCACCGGCAGAGAGAAATTCTTCAGAACGGAGAAACAACTTCCCTGCCTGTGACTGCAAATCGTCTCTGTCCACAATCATTACGATAGTAGGGGAGCCAAGTTCACTACATCTCAGTGATAGCTGTCTTGCCAGGAACATCATTGTATAAGTCTTTCCGCATCCGGTAGCACCAAAATAAGTTCCACCCTTACTGTCACCGGTTGCGTATGCTTTTCTGATATTCTCTCTAAGCATACGAGTTGCGAAAAACTGAGGATATCGGCATACTATTTCTTCTTCTCTATCACTTTTCTTATCCGGGAAATAGATGTAGTCTCTCAATATCTCCAGAAACCTTTGCGGTTCATATACGCCTTCCACTATCGTCTTAACCTGATCAACTCCTCTTTGGGCGGCAGGGTCTTCATTTCTTACTTTCTTCCAAGCATAGTAATGTTCGTATGGCGTGTATGTTGTACCTAACTTCGTATTGTTAACGGTTGCATCGCTTATACATGACAAAGGACAGTATCTTAACAGATTTGGTATATCACGCATATACCTTTCGTGTATCTGTTCGTATGCATCTGCTATTGTTGCATTCGCATCAGTTGGATTCTTCAATTCAAAGATGCATAGGGGAATACCGTTTACAAACAGGATTACGTCTGGTATGCGTATATCTCCTTTTATTCCGTAACCAATCTCAAACTGATTGATACAACGGAATATATTATGCTTTGAGTCTGGAGCGAAATCTATGTATTCTATATCAAAAATCTTTCCATCATTATTTCGGATATAACGGTAGCCGTCTCGTACAAGATAATATGAATTGCGGAGCAAATCAAAATGTGTTTGCCCCCCTACATGTCTCAGATGATTTATCACTTCCTCTATATCATTGTCCGTCAGATCCAGATATCTATCCATAAGGTAGGCTTTCAAATCATCCAAAATCAAAGTCTCACGGTTATTCCTTTCTATATTGTTACCGTGCGTATATTCCCATCCTTGTGCATGTAACAAATCTACAAGGGCTTCCTCGTATTCACTTTCGTAAAACTTTCCTTTCATAATGATGGATATTGTTTGTTTTCGATTCTTGTTTTATTGATGTATGGCTTTTTGGATTAATGCCGGGCAAATCTCTTTAAGCTTTTCCCTTGCTTCTGAAGCAATCTTTTTTGCTTCTTCCATACAGTGATATAGGTTTACTATTGATTGCTGTACTTCTATAGGTGGAAGAGGTATTTTATAATCACACATTAAATTATAATCAAAGATATCTCTAACAGAGCCAGTTGCATAAAATAAGGTACTTCTTTGAAATTCTTTTCGCATAAACCATAAAAGTAGAAATTCTGATAATAAAATATCATTTTTCTCTTTTTTAATCCTAAACACACAATACATCGGCGATATTATAAACGTAGTCTCATTATTTAAGGCAATAGAACCTATGTTTATACGAGCTGGATTGTATGCAAAATCACCTTTGTAAACAACCCTGTAATTTGAAAGATCTAATCCTAAGACATTAGCTTTTGACTTATCAAATTTTCCTTCATTAGTAACCCCTCGCAAACTGTCTATCTGATAATTATATTCCCTGTTTTTCTCTTCGGAGAGATCTAAAAAATTCTCTAATCTTTCAAATTTGTATTTCCTTATGCAATCATACATAAAAGCCTCACATGCTTTACTTAATGGTTCAATCAATGCCTCATTCTGTTCTGCAAGAGCTTCCAGTCCCTTATAGGTATCTACCAATTCTCGTTGAACCTCAATTGGTGGCAATGGCACCATTATGTCACTCATTTGAAAGAAATTAAACTCTGGTCTTTGACTACCTATATTTAGAAAAGTAACCTGCCTAAGAAATTCTTTTCTTTTGAAGTATAGAAATAAAAACTCAGGTATAAAATGTTTCTTTCCTATTTCGTTTAAATGAAAAACTACATATAAATGCGAAACAATACACATACCTTGCGTTCTATAAGCAATAGAACCTATGTCAAGTCGTGATGGATTATATACAAAGTCACCATTATTTACAATCTTATATGGTTTAAGGTTTATATCGATTGTATTAGCTTTAGATGTACAGAAAACACCTGAGCTATTAACTCCTTCTATCAATTCAGCACCATACTTTAAGTCTGAATTGTTAATCATACTTCTTTCAATATAATCCCCAAGCCGTACCCATTTCGTCTTACTCGCACTCATACCCCAATAACTTTAATGCATTTCTTAATGTGGTATCGTTCTCTTTCTGTCTCTTTAATAGTTCAGATACAGTCTTGGCTGTGTCAGACAGAACTTCCTCATAATCTATACCATTATCACGGTCTTCAAACTTGATATATCTACTTGGTACAAGTGAGAAGTTGTTGGCTTCAATACCGTCGATATCATAAACTCCTACGGAACGGTACAGTTCTGGTTCAGAGAAGTTCTTGCCATCAGTTCCTTCACTTTGCCACTTGAAATATATTTCAGAGGCACGCTTTATCTGTTCGGCCGATAATACAAATTTCTTCTTCTGTTCACCTTTCACTGGATTAATTGCCCACTGACGCAAGTCCATGAAAAGAATTTCATGTTCTCTGTTTCGCAGCTGGCGACCATGCCATAGTCCGCCTTTCTTGTTCTCGTTCAGTATCCATAGTGTGACAGATATATCTGTTGTATAGAATAGTTCTCTTGGCAGTACAATAATTGCTTCAACCTTATCGTTTTCAATAAGTTTTTGGCGAATGCTTTGGGCATCAGTATCTCCTAAAGCTCCATTAGCCAACAAAAATCCTGCTACACCTTTTCCTGCTTTCAGTTTGGATAGTATATGCAGAATCCAGGCATAGTTAGCATTGCTTTCTGGTGGTAATGAATAATCAGCCCATCTTTCATCATTACTAAGATTTGTATCATACCAGCTCTTAAGATTGAAAGGAGGATTGGCCATGATATAATCAAAGGTCAATCCCTTGTGCATGTCATTTGTAAATGTGGAAGCATTTTTTTCACCAAGGTGGTGAGATATGCCTCTTACTGCAAGATTCATCTTTGCCAGACGGTATGTTGCCGGATCACTTTCCTGACCATAAACATTTACCATTGAGATATCCCCCTGTTTGGCTTCCACATATTTGGCACACTGAACAAACATACCTCCGGAACCACAACATGGATCGTATAATGTTCCGTCGAATGGCTCAATAAATGCCGCAATCAGTTCAACAATATCGTGCGGTGTATAGAACTCGCCATCTTCTTTAGTTGCATTTACAGCAAACGACTTCAAGAAATATTCGTAAACACGACCGATAAGGTCCTTTTCCTCGCCAAATGTTTTATGTGATATTTTATTTACTTCATCTACAACTTTCTTGATTACGTTACTGTCCAAGTTTATTGTTGAAAACAATCCTAATCGAACACACCCTTTTAAAGCATTTCCACTGTCATTTATAGCTTGCAATGCATCATCAAGGGCTCCGTTCAGTTTTGTTGACGGCACGCTGATTAACATCGACCATCTTGCTGCTTCAGGTACGAATGCTATATTCTTATACCTGTTTGGACTATTAAGGAAAGCGGTTATAATATTTTCGTCTTCAAATCCTTGATTCAAACATTCTTGACGCATCTTGAGTTGTGCTTCTTCAAACTTTTCTCCTATGAATCTGAGAAAAACTAAAGTTAAAAGTAAATCTCTTTTGTCATTTAAAGACGCATTACCTCGTAGATAATCGCGGCAATTAAATAATATTGACTCTAAATTTAGTCCTTTATCTTCTTTTTTTGTTGATTTTTTAGCCATTACATTTTTTCTTTTTTTGTACGTTAGTTCTTCAAACAACCCAATGGTATAACGTAAACTCCGTCTTCTCTCTTATATGCCATTTCTCCGCCTGTCAAGACTATCATCAAATCAGGTTCTCTTAAAGGCATCTGCTTTTCCTGCTCATTCTTTTCCTTTATGAGTCTTTTTATTTCCAACAGATGCTTTGCACCTTCATCAACCTCACGGCTACCAAGTTTACATTCAATCAGGGCATAACGTCCATCTTCTAAATGTAGAACTATATCAGCTTCAAGTCCATATCTGTCATTATAGTAAGAGACACGGCCTCCTAAACTTTGTGAGTAAACCTTAAGGTCACGGATACACATACATTCGAATATGAATCCAAAAGTCCTTAAGTCAAGTTCAAGCATCTGTGGCGATGCTCCCAATGCTGCAACTGCAATAGACGGATCTGTAAAGCATCGTTTCTGACTGCTTCTTATGGCACTAGCTGAACGTATTGCCGGACACCAGGCTTCAATGTTTTCAATGACAAACAGTCTTTCAAGTGCACTGACATAATCATCAAATGTTTTCATTGAAATGCCTTCCATTTCCACAGACACATCTGCCAACATCTTTGTTTTTTGTATCAAAGTACAAACATTACGGCCGTATGATCGTAAGATAAGTCTTGCTAAAGATGGATTTCTCTGTATGTTGTCTATTCTTGATATATCCTCATTGCAGACAACATTAATATAGTCCTTTGCTATCAATAATTGAGCCTTCTCACTCAATGCCGTCATTGCTTCCGGCCATCCTCCACGACAAGCTGCAAAAATCAAATTCTCAATAGACATTGATGAAAATATTCCATCAATATCAACTTCCTCATTGTCAAATAACTCCTTAATAGAAATCTCTCCATTAGACTCACCTGATTCGTACAAGCTCATAGGGTACATAGTCATAGTAGATATTCTTCCGGTTCCTGAGTGTAGCCTTTGAAACTCCTCTCCTTCCTTCTTCTTTTCATCTATAACTGTCGAACCGGTAAGAATAAACTGACCCTTTGCCCGTCTTTCATCAACGGCCATTCGTACTGCATCCCAAAGAACAGGAGCATCTTGCCATTCATCGATAAGTCTTGGCGTTTCACCCTTTAAAAGCAATGAAGGTTTAGTTCTTGCCGTAGCCAGATATCCGGCTCTTCTATCAGGATCCTGCAACTTTATATAGCTTTTTGAATGCTCCATTGCGGTTGTTGTTTTTCCACACCACTTTGGGCCTTTTATCTGTACAGCTCCGAAGGCTTCCAGACGCAAGACTAACTCATCATCAACAATTCTTTTCTTATAATCTGTCATATACTATTCATATTTTCGACAAAAGTACAATTAATTAAAGACTTATCAAAGTTACTTCGCGATTTTGTGGTATTTTACTTCGTGTTTTTGTGGTATTTTACTTCGTGTTTTTGTGGTATTTTACTTCGTGTTTTTGCGGTGTTTCACTTCGTGTTTTTGTGCTAAGCTATTCTTATAATACTCATTATTTTTTTGATATAGGTTCATTGAAAAAATCAAATTCATTATCTTTTTTATTTTTTTTCTCATCATCCTTATTCTTGTGCTCTTTTTCAAAGACAGATTCCTCGAAGAAATCGAATCCATCTTCTTTTTTCTCTTCTTCCATTTCTTTTTTATTTCTATCACTTGCAATGAAAGGCTTATCAAAGAAATCTACATTTTCATCGTTTTCCTCTTCTTTAAGAGGCTCATTAATATCATTGTTGGGTGTTATATCTATAACTTGACATTCTGGTTCATTTTTTTCTTCCCTTTTTATTACTCCTATATAATATAGTATAGCATATACTATTCTAAATAATGCATATGCAATAACCAATGAGGCTGTTATATAGTATGCAATATTATATCCTGTTGTATATAATTTTGCCTTATATAGCCAATGTTCATCAAATATTGTATGAATAATAAAGTTCGGTATAATTAAGAAACCATGCGCAAGTCCAGAACCCCACTCGTATAAGGTCTGGCTTTTTATACCAAAATACTCATATAAAACAACATAAAAAATTATATTAAATATACATCCGCATCCCCCACAGCCTGAATTATTTTCCTTTTTTCTCATTTATGTGTAATTTCAATATTCTAATTAATCTTTTTCTCTAAAAGTCACAATTTCAAATTCACCTTCCCAAAATCCAGGTATCTCCCCCTGAACCTCTCATAAACCTGGGCATAATACTCAGGCAGATACTGTATCATCGCATCCACAAAATCCTCCAAAGTGACAGCGCTCAGTTTATAGGCATACTCAGGCTTCAGATACTCCGTAACCGACTTGATTTCCTCTTCGGTTGACGGATGCTCCTTTGGTGAAAGCACTACTGAATACGAATCCTTCAGCCCTTCAACCATCCTATACCGCTCTGTAAGCAAAAGGTTTCTGTAAATCTGCGTAAGTTTTACTTTACCTCCCATCAGCAGCTCCTCAAAGTCCGCGCTGAACAGACCGGTATCAACGAGCATCTGCTTCTGCTCCTCACAACGGCTGGCCTCGTTCGCTCCGAGCACATCCGTATATTTCGTCTCGATGGCGATGATATGCTTGCCGCCCTTGTTGTCCACGAACTTGATATACGCATCCATGGCAGACTTGTCATTCGTGTAGTTCTCTATCGGTGTCGGTATGAACTCCAGACCGATTTCCGTCACCTCAAATACTGGGAAGTTCCTGAAGACCGACCTCACGGCAAGCGTTGCCATTGCCGGATCCTGCTTCAACAGCAACATCAGGGGATGGAACAGGTTGAATGCCATCGGCTGGCTCGAAAGCAGATTGTTGAACAGCCTGAACCCATCTATCGTCTCAAGTGTTTTTTCCTTTTTTTGCTTTTCAACTCTTTCCATGGCATACTCGAAAGTCTCCTTCATCAGGAAGTTCTTTCCGGACACCTCACCCCCACTGATCATGTTCCCGTATTTCCGCTTGGTGGCTCTTGTAGGTCCAAATCCTTCCTCTTCGCCTATCTCCACTCTGTACATAGACTGGAGAAGCCTTGCTTTTCTGGTGAAAGCATTGTCGCTTCCACACTGGTTTCCGTATATCTTATTTATTTCCATAAGTACCTTTGTTTTATCAATTCTTATATTTACGCCTTAAATACTCTAATTCGTCTTTGGCGAACTCTTTACAGTTTTCGTCTGTTAATAAACTCATAAAGTATTGGGCAGCTTCTTTTATCTTTTCCATTTCTATAAGAATATAACCATATCTTCTTTTGAGGAAGCTCAAATACATGATTTTTTCTTCATCATCCATATTATTGTTGGATTCTACTCTCTGCCTTTCGCTATTCACTACCCCTAATGTCCTAATGTCCTTCGAATTTGACAAAGAATTGATAAACTCGATTTCATACTTAACTTCTTCACTGCCATGCAGAATGCCTAGATAATATATTGCCTTGGGATACATTTCAAACTCCATATAGACAAAGCCTAGCATATAACATATCTCACAAAACATTCTATATTCATATTGGTCTATATTTTCTGTTCCCCAATCTCTTTGCAGTATATTCAAGGCACGTTCCAAATAGAAGAGAGCGTCACCCCATGTCTTGTTCTGATAGGCATGTGTACCATTTACAAACAAAAGATTAAGTTCCTTGTTATTTCCCAATGTGAAATACTCCATATATTCACATGAATTATTTTTTTCTATGCTTTTCTCAGCCTTTTGCCTTAACTGTTTCAGTTTCTCTTCGTCATATTCTGGCTTGATACTGAAATCGAGTTCCACTGTTTTTAGAAAATTGTCCTTGTTATTATCGGATAACATCGGTGGTGGTACCAATAAGGTCATTGAAACCTTATCTGATTTTCTTGCCATATTTACTATCACTGAACAGTTCTGATCAAGAAATGACTTATCTATAATATCTGTCAGTTTATCTTCTCTGTCAAATGTCCTATAGCGCATCCTGTTATGTGATAGATATATCGATACTTCATTATGATTTGACATCATATCACATAAATCAAGATTCCATATTTTATTTATGTCATTTATCAGCTTATATTCTTTGTTTTCATTATCTATCCATAGCATGAACGAAAGTTCATCAGCAATGATATTGTAAGTATTTTTCAGTATAGTTCCAAACAGACTCTCTTCCTTGTCAGATAAATCATTCTGCCCTTCTGGCTTCCGTATATCATTCAACTTTATATATGCAGTTTCCAGTTTATTCTGTATTTCTTCTTTTGAATCATCTTCTACCATGAAAACTGATTGCTCCCAATAATACGAAGCCATCTTATACTGTCCTCTGTTATAATAACATTGACCTAATGTATTGCATACTTTAAAGAAATGTTCCCCTAAGTTATCATTATATTCACGCATTATCTGCTTCGATAGATATTTATACGTTAATGTAAGATATTCAATGGCATCTTTCCATCTTCCGTTTTCATAATGCTCATTGCCTTTTTCTTCGTAGCTTCTTGCATTATTTATCAGGTTCAAGGATAATGCCTCATAAAAGTCCAGATTCTTATTCTTTTCTATCTTCTTTCTGGCTGTAGCTCTATCTTCATTTATTTTTTTCAGCAATCCATTCGGTTCATGAAGGTCAAAAACCAGGAGACATCTACTTATAAATTCTTCATTCCCATCTTCTTTATTATAAATGGATATGTTGCTCATTAAGGACATATTTTCTCCATTTTGCCCCCAAGGATGGAAATGCACTACTGTAAATCCTTTCCTTTCATTGTTTGTGTAACCGATATACACTATAACACTTCTATTCAATCCATTTGACGAATAGTTTCCGTTATCATCCTTAAAGAGATAATCACTAAAGACATTGTAGCTTTCTATATTCTCTATTATATGATGCTCTTTACCACTAAAATCTTCTGTTATAGAATAACATACATTTATACTAAATTTTGATAAGTCTATCCCAGCTCCTTTTAGAATATCAATTAATTTATAGTCTGGATTAGCTGTCAGTCTGATAGTAAAATTCCTTTCATTCTGTTTTGTTGAGTCTACCTCATATTCAAAAATATACCTTTCGTTCAATACAAGTGCGTCTAAATCAAATGGATTATAATTATCCCTCTTTTTATTGAAAAACGCTTTTGCTTTCCCTATTAAATTCTTCATTTTTTTCAAGTTTATTTTACTTTATCATCATACTAAAGAGTGTTATTATAAAAGCATTATAATAATTATAAATAGGATAACTATTATAGCTATTGCTATATAACTTACTCCGCCTTTTTGATTCGCTTGCTTCAACTGCTCCTCCAGCCTTGTCGCCAAAGCCTTTGCATCCGCAAGTTCCTTAGCCGACTTCGCATTCTGTGCAGTTATCTCTGTCAGCGACTTCTGCAGGGCTGCATTCGTCTGCTGCATCTTCGAAATGTTTTCGTTGAAACTCTTCGCCTGTTCCTCATACATCTTGACTTGTTTTTCGGTAGTCTCATGCTGTTTCTTCATTGCCTCAATCTGCTCCTTGTAGAGCTTCTGGGCGTTCTCGGCACTCTTGTTCAGCTCGGTAATCTTGTTCTGCAGCTCCTTGTTCTGTTTTTCCGAAAGTACCATCTGGTCGGCGTGCAGCTTCTGTGCGTTGGCCGCATTCTTGTTCATCTCGACGATTTTTTCTTGCAGTTCCTTGTTCTGCTTCTGCGCCACAACCATCTGTTCTGCGTGAAGTTTGCGGTTTGCCTCACTGTCCTTGGTGAGTGTCGCAATCTTCTCGTTCAGCTCCTTGTTTTGCTTTTCCGAAGCCGTGATACGTTCCTCAAACTGCTTCTTCACCTGTTCCACCAGAACGGCCTTGCTCTTCTCCCTCTGGTCTATCACACGGTTCACCAGATCCTTAAAGTACACTCCGAGCAGCGAAGGCGTACCCAGATCCTTGTCGGCCACCTTTGCTATGAAAGGTTTCTCTCCCGGATGCCCAACTCCCGTCACAAACGGCGTGGAGAGATTCACAACACTCTCGATAAGGTCTGGCATGTCGAACACTTCCTTGATACCGCTGCCGCCTCCCCTGACGATGGCTATCACGTCATATCCCATCCGGTCAAGCTGCCCCAGTTTGGCCCTGAGCTGCGAAATCTGCGCGAATGTCTCATTCTCCTCTACGAAGTCTATATGCGACCTGGCAGCTTCCAGCCCCTTCTTGAAGTCCTGGTCTGTGATGGTTCCCCTTGCAAACAGCAGGCAAATGTTGGGTTTATCTCCTCGGAAGAGCTTCGCTTCCAACACCCCATCCACATTCCTGTACCCCCTTGCCGACTTCTCAGCTTGGAGGCTCATAAGTCTCTGTTCATCCTCCGATATCACATTCTCCTCGATCACGTCATACCTCGTCACATTGAATTGAAGGTCTATCGAGCACCTGTTCCTCAGTTCCTTTGACACCACTCCGGAGACCTGTACCAGTGTCCCGTCTTTCATCTTCTCTCTGAGGGCAGCCGGCACGACCAGCGTCATTTCAAAGTTGCTGTTCTGTGCCGCCAGACTGTCATAGAAGTAGCCGTAGTAGTTGCCCGATTTGGGGTTCTGCCTGTACACACCCTCTATCGTAACCACCTTGGCCGGTGTCTTCAGCTGCTCCTTGAATATACACGCCACTTCCTGCGGCGTATATATCACCTGAGCTTGCACTTTAGATATATTTATATTTTCATCCATTATTCTATTGATATTCTTTTCCCTTATGTGTTCATGAATAGTATTCGAGCCTAAAGTTAATGATTATTAATTATATATACTTATGCACTCAAAGAAATCGTACTTCTTCAAAAAATAATATCATTTTCCTATGGTAAAAATCATATGTCATGTCGTTATATATAATAAACGCTAAAATCATAATCTCATGAACAATAAAATTGAAACCAACCTTTTCTGGATAAATAATTTCAGGAGCGAACTCAGCTTATACTCTGAAGCTATGTCTCTTTTCTGCGGTATTATTCTCTATCACATAAGTGATTTTAATGAACCCTTCTCTACAGCTTTAAGAAATAGTCTTGTTAAAACTGCTCTTACTAACCTTACTGTCTGTATTTATAAGATGAATCCTAATGCTTCTAAGGAAGATGTTGCTACATCCATCCGCACGTTTCTTTATGAATATATCGAGGATTATGATTCCTTTGAACTGGAACTTCTCAAATACATCCCAGATGTCAATTCTGAGGAGGTATTCTGTTATTCTATTCTAAATGCCAGTTCTGACTATGATGATCTTGATGACCATGAATCCGAAGATTATATCAGACAAGAACTTGCCCGTGTTTCTCTCTTATTACAAGGATGTCTATGTAATGACAGTTCCTTCTCCTGATATTTTTCTGTTATTTTACATTAGACTTTTATCACTCTATTTTCACTTCAACCATGTTGCATAAATAGTAGATAATAAGATAAGTATGCTAATGTTATATTAATTTGTTTCGGTCTGCTTTGTTTAAGGAGAAATATCCTAATTTTATTATTGTATAGATATTGTATGTAGTTTATTTCTCCTTTTTTTTCAACACCTTAAAGCTAAATGTTTCTTTGTTTGATTGTGTTACATATTCAAACAATGTCTTATTCCCTGTTTCCAAAAGTTTAAACACCTTATGCTTTTTTCTCTATACTTTTTCTGTATTTCTCTATATTAATTCCCTGTTCCTGATATTCTTGTTATTTAATCTATTGCATACCTTACTCCTTTCATCCTTGCCGTCATATTCCTTTCCTCCACCGTCCGTATCCGTCTGCATCTGGTGGTCGTCCGTTCCTGGTGCAAAGGTATAACCGGGCGTGGCTGCTTTCAAGGTCAGGCCTGACGGTTTGACGGAAAATCTTCCCTGCTGTGCGAGGTATTTTCTGTCAAAACCTTGCGCCAGCCTCTCCCTACCTTTTTGACAGGCACCGAAACGAAACGACCGATGCGACCGGAAGACGCATAAAAAAATGTCGGAAAATGAGACGGCAGAAAGTTGAAACTCAACTCCCTCGCTCTCAGATCCGCATAAATTCATTAACTCATAAATTCATACGACTATGGCGGCAATAGCAACAAAATTCGCATTGTGGGAAGTGCCTGCACTTGACACTCTTAAGGACGCAAAAGCCTATATCCTTCGTCAGAAAGTGAACAACAAGGAAAAACTCAGCCGTGAGGAGAAAAACTGGATTTCATACCAGGTGAACCATAATACCTACTTCAAGAGCGGAATCCCGGTGAGAGGCTGGAGGTTTGATTTTTCTGACATCCTGAAGACGTTCCTCGTCAATCAGTACGGCTGCTGGTATGAATACAAGTCAATCGACAAGACAGCACTGAGAAACTTCCTTCACGGCAGAATAAACAAGATAGTTCAAATCTAAAACCCATATACCATGAAACAGAGCATAGAGAAAATCCCGACATGGGCTTTCGGTTACATCTTCAACGGAGACATGACCGGTCTGACAGATGAAGAAGTCAGGATGATTGATGAATCACTGACACGTATAGGTGCAGAACTGGTCTGCACCCCACCTGATGAAGAAGCGCAACCCTATTTCACACGATACCCTCTTTTCGGTCTGCCCACCGAAGTCGAGGACTGTGTGGTAATAATAAAAGGCTCCTGACCGGAGCCTTTGCTTGCATATTTTCGGTCCCCTCAAAGGGGACTTTACCTTATTTTTATTTCGTTACAGAATCAGAGCCCTAGATTGCCTTGTTTTCTTTGCGTTCCAGCTTGTTGTTGAACTCCGGAAATTTACCTTTCAATGATATATATTTTAATATACATTGATATTCTATATACTCAGGGTCTTCATTTCCTGTATCATACCAATATATTTTCAAGCCAGATATATCTTTTTTTTTCATTACTTCCTTGTAATATTTGTCTCTTGGTGTCTTTTCCTGCTTGCCATAAACCCTTCCCCTGAGTCCGTGCTTCTTTCTGCTTACCGGTTTCCCGTTCTCGATATGGCCTGAACAACCGATATACAGTATATTGTCTTCATTCTCCATCTCTTGAACAAACATATACACTCCACAAATGTTGTCCGGTATCTGCCTGCTTAATTCCCTGAGTTTTGAATCCAAAGTAAACTCCAGGCAGCCTTTGTTTTCAATCCTGCCCAGGATTTCCTTAAAATCTTTATCTATTTTCATATTCTTCCTCTTATGCCGTTTTGATTTTGTTACAGAATCAGAACCCTTTTTCGCCAGTTACAGATTTATGTACATCACCGGATTCTGTCTCTTTCCCCACAGTTTCCTTATGCTCTGATTGAGGTATGGCGAATCATCCAGCTGCTCGCCCTCAAACTCCCATCTTCCCTTCAGTTGCTCACACTCTGTCAGGTACCACCTGATAGGCTTGAAGACTCCCACTATGTATCCACTGCATACCGCAAACACCAGATCTGCCGAACCTGCACGCTCTCCGTTCAGCCTCCAGTATTTTCTGGTACATTCATATAGACTTTCCCTCTCTCCTCCCAGGTAGGTCCTGCTTACATTGACGCATACAATCCTTTCCGTTCCCAGGTTCTCAAATTCTCCGTAATCCTTGAATGTCTCTTCCATGTTTCTATGTTTTTCCCTGATTGTTTATATTACTCCTTTATATCCGGCTCTTTCCATACCCCTTTTATTAATCGTTGACACCTCTCCTGTTCAGCTTCACTCCGCTGTCCCTGAGTATCCTGAATACGGAACTTTTACTCCTGAAGCCAGCCTGTTTCTGTATCTCTTCTATAGGGATACCTGTCTGGTACATTTCCACGCATTTCTCGTTCCTCTTCTGCTTCATGCTCCCCTTGTCCGGCTTCCTTCTTCCTGGTTTTGCCCTTTTTCTCCTTATTGAATATGTCTCCCTGCTCAGAGTAGCTATGGCATTCAGCACATTGGCCGTAGAGTTCTGGTACATTTCATCCCTGCTGTCTATCCTGTCTCTCATAAAGACCACCCTTATTCTCTTTAAACGGCACAGTTCCAGGAACAAGCATAACTGACGTACTCCACTGAAAGCATTCTCCATGGAAATAAAGAATACTTCATCACCTGTCTCCAATGTCCTTACCATCTCCTTCCATACCGGCTTTGTATCTTCATTGCAGAACAGTTCTCTGCAAATCAGGTCGCATCCTGCTGTCCTTATGTAACTATCATCTTCATCCGACCTTTGTCCCGGCATCTCCACCTTTATATATCCTATTCTTGGCATAATTTATGTTTTTTTCAAATATATGAATTGTGGCTTTCATTCCTTCCATTTGTGTGTCGTATTTTTAACTTAATAGTTATTATTAACATGATTAAATGCTCGAAATTGCATAATATGCGGAATATCAGCTATTTAAATCATTTTTTGCTAGTATGATAATTTTCAGTGTATGAACTTTCTTTTCAGACATCATACTTATTTCATCTGGTTTTCTCTTCTATAGTATATTTTCTGTTAGGGCGTTACAGCATGCTGTCGGGCTATCCGCTCCAAGTCCTCGTTCCTGTGGGCTTTATTCTCCTATCCCTAACGCGGTTCTCTTACTCCCACCACCCTTCTAAGGTATGTCCGGTTGCCTTTGTTCTCTGGTGACTATTGCATGGTCACCTCCGGACAGAGGCAGCGGACATCCGTTGCGCTGCATGGCCAAAGACTCCGTTTCCGACCATGCACTCCACTCATTTCCTACCCTATACCACACCCGGCCGGCATCTTGGGGCACAACGGCTGCGCTGATGTGCTCCGTATGCTGGCTGGGTGTGGACTACATAAGGAAAGGCAGAGCCTTGTGTTTGTTCTTGCGTTCACGCAGTTCTCTTTCTCCCACCGCCCCATCAAGGTACCGGCTGTATTCTTGCCCTCCTTACGGCACTTGTCAGTCTGCTCACAGGCTTACAGACAGGCAAGAGCCGGGCAAGAAAGTCACACATACCCAATCCGCATCATGCTCCGATACGGAGCTAAGGCTATGCCTTAACAACCTTTATCTCCCACCTGATACACGCATTGAATAATATGAGTGCCTGGTACAGCCGCATTGCCTACCCGAAGCGAAGCACCGTAAACGGATCTTCGCCATGTAACAGACAGCTTGTGTCTGTTCCGGTGTTTATGCTGCACACCTTTTTCTTTGTCCATTCCTTCCCCTTGTCTTTATCCGGTCATCCTGCTTCCCTCTTTCTTGTCCATTACCCCATCTAAGAGCCTTTCTTTTTATACGGCAAAGGTATATGGGTGTTGTGGAAATGAAAGAGTTCCGGCTTCCAGCCTTTGCCCTGAAAAAAATAACGATGTTGTCTGCGCCTGCCCCAACATTTTTTTCGTTCAAAACTTTTCTAATTCCACTCTCCCGTACCTCGATAAGCCGTAAAAAAAAGGCTCAAACTCAGATGGGGAATGATTCTCTAAAAAAAAAGTCAGCGGATTCAAAAGACAAGGGAAAGGAAACTTTCTGAAAAAAGGTCTAAATCTAGCTGAAGAATAATTCAAGTTTAACTAATTAAAGTTCAAGCGATATGGCAGTAGTTCAGTTCATCATTTCAATCATTGTTTTTATCTGTTCGGCAGTTATGGTGTTGGCTTCCCTCTTTGTGCATCACAACACAAATGTTGTTGCCATTGCCCTATTGTCACTCATATTCTTTGGGTGTATTCATTTGGTAAAAATCAGTTACAAAGAACTTAAATCAGAATAATTATGAAAGGTACAGAACACTTCAAGCAGACTATAAAGGCTTTTTTGGATAACAAGGCTGCGAGCGATGAATTGTTTGCGCAGAGCTATAACAAGCCACACAAGAACCTCGATGATTGTATTACCTATGTGCTAAATTGGGTACAAGGAACCGGATGTTGTGGTTTTTCAGACGAGGAAATTTATGGCAGATGTATTCACTACTTCGATGAAGACCATATCGACATAGGTAAAGAGATTAAATGCAATATTGTGGTAAATCATCATGTTGAACTGACGGAAGAAGAAAAGGCAGAAGCCCGGCAGATAGCTATCCGTCAGTATCAGGAAGAGGAAATTCAGAAGATGAAGAACCGCAGTAAAAAGGCTAAGCCTACAACAACCCAAACAAATGCAGCACCAACCTTATTCGATTTCTGATATGATACCTACAAATAAAATACAAAGGGAGATAGTTTCACTTTCAAGGAAAATGAAACCTATCACAGAGAGACAAAAGCAGTATGCTTACAGACATTGTTTTGAACCTTTCGCCAAGAGAACGGCGAAAGGTATCTATACTTGTTGCGATTGTGCCCATACATGGCAGGACACACTTTCCTATATTCCAGTTAATGTGACTTGCCCACATTGCGGGAAAAAGCTCAAAGTACGTTCAGACAGGACGAAGGTATATAACCTAAAAAGTTATTACACCGTAATAACCGCAGTCAAGGACTACCAGGTATTAAGGCACTTTGTGGTCTTTGCCGATTTCAGAATAGGAAGACCGGCACAATATTCAATAAGGGAAGTTGTTCAGAGATGGCTGACACCCAAAGGAAAGACAAATACTTTGGCACTCAAGAGAAATATGTGTTCCTTCTATTATGATAGTTGGAACTTCTGTAGTGATATGGAGTTGCGCAGCTGTTCGGATAACTTTGTATATGATATTAATGCAGTATCCACCTATCCAAGAATAAAGGTTACTGAAACCATAAAAAGAAACGGCTATCAAGGAAAAACTTACGACCTTTCCCACTATACTGTTTTCAAGGCTATACTTTCCGATAATAGGAAAGAGACCCTTCTCAAATGTGGACAGATTTCCCTTTTCAAACATTTTGCCGACAAGGATAGCATTTCGGATGATATTTGGAAAGCCATCAGAGTTGCCATCCGTCACAAGTATGATATTACAGATGTAGGTTTATGGTGTGACTATATCAGATTGCTTCTTCATTTCGGCAAGGACACCTCAAACCCTCATTACGTTTGTCCTTCAAATCTGCATCAGGAACATGACAGGCTAAGCCGTAAGAAACATGAAGAAGCTGCAAGGGAGCAGATAAGGGAGAAGAAAAGAAGAGCCATTCAGCATGAGAAACTATATAGGGAAGCGAAGGCAAAATTCTTTGGTCTTATTATCAGCGAAGGCAATATTCAGATAAGAGTTCTTGAAAGTGTTCATGAGTTTATCGAAGAAGGAGAGTTTATGAAACATTGCGTATTCTCAAACGAGTACTTCAAGAATGAAAAATCCCTTATCCTATCTGCTATGGTTGACGGAGTAAAAACAGAAACTATCGAGATTTGTCTTGATACAATGAAAGTGGTACAATGCAGAGGACATCATAATATGAACTCAGAATATCACGATGACATACTAAGAGTGATGAACAAGAACATTCCTCTAATCGCTAAACGGATGTGCAGTTGAGCCTAACTTAGTTAGGCTTAATCTATTATAATTTTTAAGTAATTATGTAACACTATAACATAATTACTTAATTACATAATTACGTAATTACATAAGTAACTATGTATATATTGAATTAATCTTTCCTCCACCCACCCCATTATTAAGGAATAAGCTGATAATCTGCATATTCATCCCAGTCCAAGACTTGCGCTTCGGACTGGGCAGAACACATAGACTGGCAAACGGGACAAGTCAGCCATGCCGATCCATCACCTGCTTCCGGAACGTCATGCCTGACATATCCTCTGTATATTTGCCGCAGCTTCACGTTGTTTCTCCCACCGGAAAGAAAGCCCGTCATCACGGATGCCGGGACAGAGGAGTCTCGAAAGGGCATCTTTTAAGGTTGTGGCTGAAGCCTTTCCGTATTCAATTCTTCTTGGTCTTTCCGTCTTCCGCTACACCTGTAACTCCCCCTCCACCGGTGCTGCATAGCTCGGCTACCTTAATCCTTCAACGCACCTGTCTCCTGCCACTCTTTCGGGAAACAACGGTCATTGACTCTTATGCACCCTTTTCCCTTACGTTGGTACTGCTGTTGCTCATTCATGCTGCCTCGACAGCCGGCCGGTCATGTACCGTACCTCCCCCAATTCATTATCGTAAGACTGCTTCGAAAAGCACGCTTGCTGTAAGTTCAAATCGGTCTGAGCATCATGCACTACACCGTTGCGAACCTCAATCTTTCCAAATGAATTTCCGGCGAAGTCAAATCATATTTCCTTGGTGCAAAGTTATGGAACAGCTTCCACTTTTTCCGAAAGTGTCGGTGGACGATTCGCAAATACCGGCTCTGCCTATTTACGCCAGAATCTTCCTTTTTCTGATACTCACAAAAAGAGTATTCAGGGATAAATTATCTGCTGCCATCTTATCCAATAAAAAATATAAGAATCTTCCTTTTTCTGCAAGCACAAAAAGAGTATTCGTACATTTTTTCATGGCTACCACAGAGTCTGTTCCTTATTGAAGCACCGTAAAAATGATTAATTAACTTCTAAAATTCATTCCATATGAAAAAGATTGAAAATACTTTCGCAGTGACTGGTTACGTAGCAAATGATGCTCAGGTGAACAATTTTGATACAGCAAGCGTTGCACGCTTCTCTATCGCAGTCAACCGACCTGAAAAGAAGGGGGAGGAAACTACCTACACTTCAGCTTTCATGGCTATCGAGGCTTGGCGCAAGAATGAGGCGACCACAGCATTCGACATCATTAAGAAGGGTGCACTTCTAACAGTCAAAGGGTACTTCAAACCCGAAGAGTGGACTGACAAGGAGACAGGTCAGAAGCGTAACAGAATTACAATGGTAGCCGTCGAGTTCTATCTCGCCCCTGACAAGGTGGAGGAAGAGAAACCGGCTAAGGCTTCCAACAAGACGAAAAGAACCAAGAAGGAAACTTCAAAATAGAAAAGAGTGGCTTCGGCCACCCTTTTTTTATGCCCTTTCGAGGAGTTTATTTGCGTTCACGCAGTTCTCTTACTCCCACCGCCCCATTAAGGTATTCACTGTTCATTAACCTTCATTTGCTCAAGCGCACTCAGGCGGCTGAACAGCTCATGCGGTACACTCTCTCACCCATCGCCAAGTCTCCAGGTTCGCTCCCTCCCCTCATTGTAA
>ERZ791620.21-NODE-21-length-110701-cov-4.739005_pt1 | contig 110701 bp, 100 predicted proteins | sample MGYA00509962_ERZ791620 | MGnify/ENA primary metagenome ERZ791620 (study PRJEB30046, sample SAMN00715162) | human gut metagenome | study: EMG produced TPA metagenomics assembly of the A metagenome-wide association study of gut microbiota in type 2...
ATTTCATAAAAGTATTATATAACTATTAAAAATATAATACAATAAAAAACAATGAATTTCATCTTCTTTGAAAATTTTAGGATTGTATAAACCTTTTGGAAATTCCGGTTTCAAATCTTTAACAAAATTATAATAAAGTGGTCCTGCTAAGATAACTGTTGGCACTGCAATGATAAAGCCATAAATCAAAGTAGTCCCTAAATCTGCATTAAAAATAACTGCAATCGCTGTTGGTCCTGGATGTGGTGGTAAAAATCCATGTGCTACAGATAAAGAAGCTGCCATCGGAATACCAACTTCTAAAAGATTAACCTTTGCTTCCGCTGCAATCGTAAATACTAATGGAATTAAAAGTACAAAGCCGATTTCATAAAAAAGTGCAATACCTACAACAAAACCTGTTAAGCAAACAGCCCAACGAACATTTTTACCCCGAACATAGAAATCAATGTAGTGGCTATTCTTTGTGCTCCCCCACTATCAGCCATCAATTTACCAAGCATAGCCCCAAAACTTACGACTATTGCCAGACCTCCTAATGTACCGCCTAACCCCTTAGTTATAGATGGTACGATAGCATCTACTGGTAAACCTAAAGCAAAGCCCATAAAAATTGCTACAAAAATTAAAGATAAAAAACTATTTAATTTACACTTTACAATAAGTATAAATAAAATAATAATCCCCACAGCCAATATAGCTAATGGCATAATCAAAACCCTCTCTCTTTATATATTTTTATTATTTATACATTTTATTTTGATACGTAGTTATGCGTGCAAAATCAGGTTGTAATTTTTCATATAAACTGCTATAGATATCAAAAAGTTCTTCATAGACTTCTTTATTTTCTGCTTGTGGTTTATATACTTTCTTCGGTTTAATTAAATTTGCAGTATCTGATATATCTTTCATCTCACCACTAGCTATGAAACCTAAAACAGCTGCCCCAAAAGCTGCTCCTTCACTATTTTGAGGTAAAGTTATATGTTCGCCAAAGATATCAGCCATAATTTGTAACCATAATGGTGATTTTGTAAAACTACCACTGACGCGAATATCTTTTACCTGACCAAAATCTTTTAAAGCACTTAATACACAGTTTAAACTAAAACATATACCTTCCATGCCAGCTCTAATCATATGCGAACGACTGTGATTTAAAGATAAGCCAAAAAACATTCCACGAAGTTCAGAATTCCAATATGGTGCACGTTCGCCTGTAAAAAATGGCAACAACAATAATCCTTCTGCTCCAGCTGGAATTTTAGAAGCTTTAAGCGTCATTAAATCATATGGATCAATATCAATATCTTCTAAACGATGATTGCTATAATGGCAAACTTTATCGCGAAGCCATCTCATGATGATGCCACCATTATTTATAGCACCACCTGCAACCCACATATCATCAGTCAAGTTATAACACCATGTGCGTCCCAAACTATCCACCTTTGGTGTTTTGGTGAGCATTCTAATCGCTCCGCTTGTACCGATTGTCGCACTTAACTGACCATCTTCAATAGCACCAATTCCCACATTTACCAATACACCATCAGTAGCACCAATAACTACAGGTAAATTTTCTGGTAAATTCAATCTTTGCGCTGCACTATCTGTCAATTTACTCTGATAAGTTGTAGATACAACAGGTGGTAATTGTTCTCTTGTTATTCCCGCATAATTTAAAATTTCTTCGTCCCAATCCATTTTATGCGCATTATATAAACCACTTGCAGAAGCTGAAGATTTATCAACTACCCACTCACCTGTCATTTTTTCAAAAATATAATCTTTTAAAGAATAGATATATCTCATTTTGGCAAATACATCAGGATAATTTTTTCTCACCCATAAAATTTTCAAAAATGGATAACAAGAATGAGTTGGACAACATGTCCTTTCATAAAAACCTTTTACTAAGGCTTCATCTTTTTTTAATTCATTAACAATACCTACTGAACGACTATCTGCCCAAGTTATCATATTGCTCAATAATTCACGATTTTCATTAGCCGGTGCAAAGCTATGCATAACAGTACTAATAGCTATACCAGATACATTTTTACCTTTATAAATTAAAGTATTAGCTACTTCACGTACAACTTTTTCAATTGCTTTATAGATAATCTCAGGATTTTGCTCAGCCCAATCTGGATATGGTGTTTCTAACGGATAAAATTCATCTGCACTACATAAACTCAATCCATCTTTTTGATAAGCAATCGCTCTAACTCCTGTAGTACCTACATCTACCCCAATCCAAATACAACTTCTTGTATTACTAAAATCCAACATTAAAACCGCCCTTTCCCTAAATCATTATAAATAAACTGAAAAATCATTAATTTATGTAATTTCTTTATTTACTAACACAAGCAAATTATAACAAATAAAACTTTATTATGCAATATATTTTTCATTTTATTTTTATTTTTTGATATTTTTATATCATTTTTACCAATCTTCTTCTATACTATCACTATATTTTGTTGTTATAATTACATTAAGAAAGATTTTGAGGTGAATATCATGGAGACAAATACATCTATCTTAACATTAATGCGTAGCAATTATAATAATATGACAAAATCAGAAAAACGCATCATAGATTATATCCTTGCCAATTTAAAAACTGTCATGAGTCAAACTATCTCCGATTTAGCCAGCAATACTCAAAGTTCGGAAATTACTATTTCTCGTTTTTGTAAAAAATTAGGTTTTAGCGGTCTACAAAGTTTAAAAATAGCCTTAGCTAGTGAAGTATATAGCCAAGATGAATTAGTATCTCAAGAAATAAATCCCAATGATTCCTATAAATTAATTGCTGAAAAACTTTTTTCTTCCATCACTGATGGACTGCAAGACACTTTAAAATTAATTGATTTTGAACAATTAGAAAAAGCTGTTCAGTTAATAAAAAATGCTCATCAAATCTGTGTATATGGCTTTGGTAATTCTTTTACAGTCTGCCAAGATATCGAAACACGTTTTATGCGTTTTGGCATTCCTATAAAAGCCTATAATGATTTGCATATGCAAGTTACAGCTTCTTCTCTACTCACAGAAAAAGATTTAATCATCTGTGTATCTCATACAGGCGCCAACATTGACCTTCTACAAGCTATAGAATTAGCTCACAATAATAACGTTCCTATAATTGCCATAACAAGTTATATGAACTCTCCTCTTTGTAAATTATCTGATGTTGTATTGCATGGTATGGGTCGCGAAATCGCCTATAAATCTGAAGCTGTTGCTTCACGATTAATACACATGGCCATAGTAGATATTCTATATATGGGTGTATATCAAAAAAATGTTACAAAAAACTTCACTAATATCAAAAAAATGCGTAATGCTATAGCTAAACGCAGATTATAATGTACATTTACTTACACTTTTTTCTAAAAAATTTTATAAAATATGTAAAATAATAAAAAAACTACTTGCTAAATACCTATTTTGCTATATAATGTTGAATATTGATTTAGATTTTATATTATTTTAGAGGTATTTTATGAAAAAATATATTATCCAGTATGCAATGATCGTCATTGGTGCTCTTATTTCTGCCATATCATGTAATTTGTTCCTAATTCCTAATCATTTTCTCTCTGGCGGACTTACAGGGATTGCCATTATTCTCCACTATTTATTTGATTTACCTATCGGTATTCAAAATATCATCTTCAACATTCCAATTTTATATATTGCCTATCATTTTTTTGGAAGACTATATTTTTTCAACACAATATTAGGTACAAGTCTATACTCATTCTTCATTGATTTAACATCATTCTTAACACCATATACTCCACTACATAATAATCCTATGTTGTCAGCTATCGTTGCTGGTGTAGTTTCTGGTATTGGCTTTGGTCTTATCTTACGTGCAAATGCTAATACTGGTGGTGCCGATGTAATTGCAGCTTTAATCAAGAAACTTTATTCTTATAATATCGGTACAATGATTTTCGCTTTAAATTGTATCATCGTACTTTGTGGTCTTTGTCTATTCAATTTTGAAGTAGCTATTTACACTTTAATCTACATGTACATCATGGGTGAAGTTGATAACCGCATTGTTACTGGTTTCAATAAACGAAAATCCATCATGATTATTTCCGATAAGTCTGAACAAATTGCAGGGCTTATCATGCTTGAATTAGGACGTGGTGTTACCTTAATCAATGGTGAAGGTGGCTATACACATACTAAAAAGAAAATACTTTATATCGTAGTAAATCTTACGCAATTAAGTAAAATTAAAGAAATAGCTTTAAATATAGATAAAAAAGCCTTCTTTATTATCTCTAATGCTTCTGAAGTAAATGGTAAAGGCTTCTCTTACCATTAAATAATGACAAAATAAAAAGGATAAGAATTGATTTATTTCAACTCTTATCCTTTTATTTATATTCACTCTTATGCTTAAAAAGAAATTATCCTTTTATCCTTGGAAATAAAAATATACAAATACGATTAGACCTAAAATTATACGATACCAGCCAAACGCTTTAAAGTCATTTGTTCTCACATAACGAAGTAAGAATTTAATAGAAATAATAGAAACTATAAAAGCTACTACCATACCCACTAATAATAGAATAACTTCTTCAAAAGTATAATTAAAACCGAATTTAAATAGTTTTAACGCACTAGCACCAAACATAACAGGAATAGCTAAAAAGAATGTATATTCTGTGGCTACCACACGAGAAGTTCCAAATAAAATACCACCTAAAATAGTGGAACCAGAACGAGATGTACCTGGCACTAAAGACAATACCTGAAAGAAACCTATTATCAATGCTGTTTTATAATCTAAATAGTCAATATCTTTGATGCTTGGTGTTCTATGTTTATTATAATTTTCAACTATAATAAATAATACCCCATATAAAATCAAAGTGAATGCTACTACTTGTGCGTTCATAAAATGCTCTTCCATATAATCATTAAAAGCTAAACCAATTACAGCAGCAGGAATACAGCCAACGATTACTTTTCCCCATAAAGAAATGGTTTGTCTTTTTTTCAAATATGTTTTTCTTTTTGAAAATGGATTTAGTCTATCAAAATTTAAAGCAACTACAGCTAAAATTGCACCTAACTGAATAACTACTAAGAACATATCCATAAATGCTTTACTTACATTTAAAGACATAAATTCATCAACTAAAATCATATGACCTGTACTACTTACAGGTAACCATTCTGTTAGACCTTCAACAATCCCTAAAACAATAGCTTTTATAATTTCTAGGGTAAACATAAATTATAAAATCCCTCCTATTTGTTTATTATTTTTCCAATATAAAATTTAAAACTGAATTTAAGCTGAAACAATCAATAAAAAAATTTGTCCTAATTCGCAAAAGAGGTCTCTTTGTAGAGACCTCTTTTATATTTTTATTTGATTATCAGCCTTTACCTTTTACGATATCAATTGCATCGAAAAGTTTACTTACAGATTTTTTCTGATAAATACGGGAAATTACTTCACCTATAGGTGGAGCCATAGATACAGAAACAATTTTGCTAGAATGTTTTTCTTCAGGTAATGGAATAGTATTTGTAATAATTAACTCTTCCATTGGAGAATCTTCAATACGCTGAACTGCTGGATCACTTAAGATACCATGAGTACAACAAGCATAAACGGATTTTGCACCATGTTTAACAAGTGCTTTAGCACCTTCACATAAAGAACCTGCTGTATCTACGATATCATCAATGATAACGCAATTCTTATCTTTTACTTCACCAATTAAATTCATAACTTTAGCGCAACCTGGCATTGGACGGCGTTTTTCAATAATAGCAATAGGTGCTTTTAAACGGTCTGCTAAAGCACGAGCACGTGTTACACCACCAAGGTCAGGAGAAACAACTACTACATCTTCAAGATTTTTAGCTTGGATATAAGCTGCAAGAAGTGGAGCTGCTGCAAGATGGTCTACTGGGATATCAAAGAAACCTTGGATTTGACCTGCATGTAAATCAACAGTGATTACACGGTCAATACCAGCTGTAGTCATAAGATTAGCTACTAATTTTGCAGAAATAGGTTCGCGACCACGAGTTTTACGGTCTTGACGAGAATAAGCATAATATGGTACAACCGCATTAATACTCTGTGCAGATGCACGACGGCAAGCATCAGCCATAACGAGTAATTCCATAAGATTGTCATTTACTGGTTGGCTAGTTGGCTGAATAATAAATACATCCTTACCACGAATACTGTCACTAATCATTACTTGAGTTTCACCATTATTGAAGTGACCTACAAAAGCATGACATAATTCCACACCGATATACTGTGCTACTTCTTCTGCTAATTTTGGATTTGCATTACCAGTGAGAATACATAATTTTGAGGTATCGAAGTTCATTTTACTCCTCCTGAAATCTGTTAAAAATATAATAAATAATAATAATATATATAGAAATGTAGTTATGCTACATTGCTACCAAAATAAAATATAAATTAAACTATTATACTAACTAAATTTCTTAGTTATTTTCTTTTGTCTTTCCAGCCTTCAATATTTTTCTGTCTTTCACGTGCGATTGCAAGTGCGTTTTCTGGAACTTCTTTAGTAATTGTAGAGCCTGCACCTACATAAGCACCATTATTTACTTTAACTGGAGCTACAAGATTTGAGTTGCAACCAATAAAGCAATCATCACCTATTATAGTACGGAATTTATTTTTTCCATCATAATTTACAGTGATTGTACCACAACCCATATTTACACCAGAGCCCATATCAGTATCTCCAATATAGCTCAAGTGAGGTAATTTAGAGCCTTCACCAATATTAGAATTTTTAACTTCTACGAAGTTACCAATTTTTACTTTATGTGCAAGTTTTGTATTTGGACGAATGTGTACATATGGTCCCATTTTTACATCATCTGCGATTTCACAGTCTTCAGTAAAACTAAACATAGCTTCTACATTATCGCCCATAACTGTATTTTTGAAATGTGAATTTGGTCCAAGTTTGCAACCTTCACCAATTTTACTATTTCCTTCAATCCAAGTAGATGGATAGATTATAGTATCTTGTCCAATTTCAACGTCAACATCTACATAAGTGCTATTAGGGTCCATTAAAGTTACCCCTTGAGCCATTAATTCTTTATTTTTACGCTGACGAATGATTTTTTCAGCATTTGCTAAGTGTTCACGAGAATTTATACCTAATGTTTCTTCATAATTATCAGCAATAGAAGCATTTATTTTCTGTTTTTCTTTACGTAAAATAGATAAAACATCTGGTAAATAATATTCGCCTTGAGCGTTATTGTTATTTACTTTTTTCAAGCTAGCAAATAAAGCTTCAGCATCAAAACAATAAATTCCTGTATTGATTTCATTGATTGCAAGTTCACGTTCGCTAGCATCTTTTTGTTCTACGATTTTTTCTACAGAACCATCTACTAAACGAATTACACGTCCATAGCCAAATGGGTCTGGCATAAATGTTGTAAGTACAGAGGCTTTAGCTCCTGATTGTACATGTTCTTCATAGAAATTTTTTAATGTAGCACCTGTAACAAGTGGAGTATCGCCACATAAAACCATTATAGCAGTATTTTTATCTTTGATTAATGGTTCTGCCTGCATTACAGCATGACCTGTACCTAATTGTTCTTCTTGTAAAACGATTTCAGCTTTATCGCCTAAAACAGCTTGTACTTGTTCACGACCAAAGCCTACTACGACTATATTACGTGTGGAACCAGCACTTTTAGCAGCATCAAGTACATGTTCTACCATTGGCTTTCCACCTGCACAATGGAGTACTTTTGGTAATTTAGATTTCATGCGAGTGCCTTTACCTGCGGCTAAAATTATGGTAATTAATCCTTCTGATTTCACCTTAAAATTCACTTTCCTTTATTGTATATGTGATGTATTTCTATCTCATTTCATTTATAATTATAAAATAGAAACTTCTTGATGTTTTCATATCAAGCAAACCCCATGCATCCCATGGTTTATTATCTATAAAATTCATTTTGCTATTATCTTAGCAAAAAATCTTATACTGTATATCAAATAAAAACTTATCTAAGTTTATTATATCATATATAAATCATATCTAAAAAAAATCTTTAGCATTTATTTTTTATTTTACATATTGCCATCTTTATCTTCCATACTAAGCAATAAAGTATGTTCAGAACGTTCCATGTGATATTCAGAAGCTTTTTGTGCAGCAACTGCATCACCTTGAGCAATAGTATCTACAATACGACGATGTTCTTCTAAAGTTTCTTCTAAACGACCAGGATAAGCCATGGATTTTGCACGGAAACTTGTCAATTGTTCGCGTAAATTATAAATAATACCTACTAAACGATTATTTCTGCTTGCTTGATATAAAATATCATGGAATTTCGTATCAGCTTCAACGATTTTTTCCATATTTTTTTCTTTTATAGCTTCACCAATGACAACTAATAATCTTTGTAAATGTTCAAGTTCTTCATCAGTGATACGTTCAGCAGCAAGTCCACTAGCTAAAGAATCTAGTGAAGTTCTAATTTCAAAAACTTCATTAATATCTTTAATGGATAAATTGGATACATATGTACCACGGCGAGGCATCATAATTACATAGCCTTCTAATTCCAATTTACGAATTGCCTCTCTAACAGGAGTACGACTAACACCTAGTTGTTCAGCTAAATGAATTTCCATTAAGCGTTCGCCTGGTTTTAAAATACCTTTTCTTATAGCATCACGCAAAGTTTCAAAAACTACTTCACGTAAAGGTTGATAACTATCTAACTTTATCGGTGTAAGTTTATTGCTCATGTTTATTCCTCCATTAAAAATTTTTTTCTGCTGTTTCTACAGCAAATACATCTGCATCAAAATCCAACTGTATTTTACTTACTATATCTTTTGCTTTTTGACTATCTTCTACAATGGCAAAGACTGTTGGACCACTGCCAGACATCATTGCAGCCATTGCTCCATAATCAGAAAGTTTTTGTTTTATTTTAGCTATCTCAGGATATTCTGGGATAGTTACATATTCTAAGACATTGCCTAAAGATTTACAAATACCTTGTAAATCTTTTTTTATTAAAGATTTGCGCATTGCTTTATTATCAGGATGAATTACACTATCTTGCACTTTATGATAATTTTTATATACCCATGCTGTAGATACATCTACTTTTGGTTTTACTAAAACAATATTTGTCTTTGGCATAGCTGAAATTTCTTGTAAAATTTCGCCTCTACCAGTCGCTAACATTGTTCCACCCATCAAGCAAAATGATATATCTGAACCTAATTGTTCTGCCATCTTACATAAAGCATTAATGCCTAAATTCATTTCAAATAATTCATTTAATCCTCTAAATACAGCAGCAGCATCTGTGCTACCACCAGCTAATCCAGCAGCTACAGGTATTCTTTTGATTAAATTAATTTCTACACCACTGTTTATCTTATATGTATCTAAAAATAATTTTGCTGCTTTATAAATTAAATTATCTTCTGGCTTTGCTACACCTTTGACATCACCATGAAGTATAATGCCTTCTTCTGCATCAAGTTTAGTAAAAGTCAATGTATCAAATAAATTAATAGATTGCATAACCATACTAACTTCATGATAACCATCTGTTCTTTTGCCTAAAATATCCAAAGTAAGATTTATTTTCGCATTTGCATTTATTGTTACCATCTTATTCATCCTATCAATATCTTGTACTTAAAATACATTACTCATTCTTAAAAGATTTTATCATTCTATCAATAAAAAGTCTACTATCTCATATATTATTGTTAATTCTATCAATTCAAAAATCTTTTTTCCACTTGTACACGAATGTACTAAAAGTACAAAAGGCAAATATTTACCTTCATAAATACTTGCCCTTGCTTATTTTACAAATTTATCAATCGCTTCTTTTAATTTATCAATTGCCTCTTGGTCATTTTCTTTTACCGCTTCCACTAAACAATGTTCTATATGGTCTTGCAAAATTATCTTAGAGACATTTTTTATCGCTGAATTAACAGCTGATAATTGGATTAATACATCACTACAATCTCTATTTTGCTCCACCATACGTTTTACTGCACTTAAATGACCAATAGCTCTTGATAAGCGATTTAATACAGCTTTTGTCTGCGTATGCGTATGTGTATGTCCATGATGAGCATGTACCGTTCCGTCTTCATGAACATGCCAAGCTGAATTTATTTCCTTATCATTATCATTTATTTCCATTTAGCAAAAACCTCACTTTTTTTCTTGAGCATTCTTTGCCAAAAAAATCTCTTTTTGTAATTCGTTAAATTGTTCCATAGACATTACTACAATGTTTTTACCACTACTGCGCTGTACAATCAATGTTTCTTTTTCATCAACAACTTTATCAGCATAAATAGTAAATTCATTTAATAAATCAGAAGATGATATAGCCATCATATATATCACATCCTTTCCGACTAAAATAATAAAATATAACACAATTTATATTAACAAGAAGAAATTCCCAATCTAGGGTGCTTCACAGGTTTTAAACTGCGTTTACGAATAATCGTTAAAGCCTCACTCATGGAAATATCTTCTCGTGAAGAATTTTCTTCAAAAACACAAATAGGATTTTTCACACCTATCTCTGAAGCTGGCATATATACATACTCTAAATTGACATTATCTCCATAGATAACACCATCACATAAATTAGCTTCAATCAAAGTTCTCATAAAAACCTCTTTACTCTAAAACATATTCTTTCGCCACAATACTGTCGCACAGATACCAGCTAAAAGCACGGCTAAAATACAAATATCCAAAAATGCCAATGGATTTTCTGACATAGGCACTTCCACATTCATACCAAAAAAGCTAGAGATAACAGTCGGTATAGCTAAAATAATTGTCATAGCAGCCAAAAAACGCATTACTAAGTTCAAGTTATTCGACATTATCGAAGAAAAGGTATCAGCAAGCCTAGCCAAAATTGTACTATACATCTCAACCATTTCTCGAGCCTGTTTATTTTCAATAATTACATCTTCTAGTAAATCTTCATCTTCTTCATATAACTTTATGATATTTTGCAAACTGTGATTAGAGCGCAAGCGCATGAGTTTTTCAAGCACTGCACCATTAGAACGCAAAGAAGCATTAAAATAAGTAAGTGCTTTTTGTAATTCCAATAAACGTAAAATCTCTCTATTTTCAGTAGACTCACGCAATCTAGCTTCAATTTCATCAGAAAGTTTATCTATTTGACGAAGATATTTCAAATAATATGTAACAGATTTGTACAAAATTTGAAATAAAAAGCGTGTTTTCTTGAAGGTGCGAAAAGAACGATATGTTCTTTCATTAAAATCTGAAATCACAGGCGTATCTTCTAAGCATACAGTGATAATATAATCTGGAGTCAAGATAATCGCTAATGGCAAAGTATCATAAGATTCAAATGTTCTCATCACTGGCACATTAGTCAAAATCATAATCGAATTATCTTCTATATCTGTATGTGAACGTTCCTCATTATCTAGTGCTGAACGCAAAAAATCTGGTTCTACTTGAGTTAAATTACCTACTACTTTCAATTCATAAGGAGTAGGCGCCACTATATTTATCCATGCTCCTTTTTCCAATGATTTTAATGTCAATTCCTTTAAAGGACCTGTTTCCATGGATTTATAGATTTTCAACATTGCGATAGATTTCTCCCTTCTCTAAAAAACCTACCACAATTTATTATTTAACTAAAAATTTTGTAATATCTTTGATAAATAATCGGGTAGGTATCCTCTATATTTATTTTCTTGATAATTTAACTTGTTACTCTCCGGATACTCGTCCATAATTATTCACCAACCTTTATAATTTAAGATATTGCATAATTAAGTATAATTCATATGATATAACTTATCAAGCATATCAATAACTATAGTTTTTCCTCTCACTTAACTTTTTAAATTAATAGTTGACAACTATAAAAAAAACTTGCTATACTTATATAGCAACTAATGGAGAGGTGTCCGAGTGGTTTAAGGAGCTGGTCTTGAAAACCAGTGATTCCGAAAGGGCCCGTGGTTTCGAATCCCCCCCTCTCCGCCATTAAATTAAATGATACAGGGAAATATTTCAAAGTGTTTCAAAGTCTTGATAAATCTAGTATTTAAAGGCTTTCTAGTAGTTTGAAGTATTTCCCTTTTTTTCATTGCTTTTAAAAAGTTTGCCCCTTTTTTAATAGACTCTTATCATTTAATAATTTATATAATACAATCATTAATTATAGAATTAAACTTATTGTACAAAAATAGATAAAATCTTTTTCTAAAAACAGATTGACTATAGGGCGACACTATACTTTATAATAGAAAAAAATATTTCAAACCGAGGTTTTTTCTATGTTAAACTTACGTACAATGTATAGATTACGCCGACTTATTAATGTTATGTTACCTGTATTAGCTACGCAATTAGCAATCATTGGCATGAACTTTTTTGACGCTACAATGTCTGGTCATGCTGGTGCAGAACAACTCGCTGGTTCATCTATAGGTGGAAGCCTTATGATGCCTATTATTGCAAGTTCTACAGGTATTTTAATGGCTGCTACGCCTATAATCGCCCATTTGATTGGTAAAAATGAAAAAGATGGCATAGCTACCGTTATTCATTCCGGACTGATTTTATCTATTATTATCGAATTGATTTTACTTTTAGCTTATTTCTTCTTTATTGATGATATTTTAGCGATTTTAACACTTGAGCCTGATGTATATTATATAGCTAAATACTATATGTTAGCTTTAATCATTGGTTTAAGTGGTGGCTTATTGACTTTCCCACTTCGTTCTTTAACAGATACTGTAGCAGGCACTGCTGTTTCCATGAAAATTTATCTATTAGCATTACCTATCAATGCCTTTTTAAACTATTGTTTCATCTATGGTAATTTTGGTGCCCCTAAATTAGGTGGTATCGGTGCAGGTGTAGCAACTGCTATCACTTATTATATTTTACTATTTATTTTTATCGCTATAATTATCAATAATCCTCAATTTAAAAATCTAGCTTTATTCAATTTTAAATTTTCCTTAAAAAGTATCAAAGAATACTTAGGCATTGGTATTCCTAATGGCATGGGTATTTTTATGGAAGCTAGTTTATTTGGTTTCATCATCATCTTCATCAGTAAATTCGGTACAAATTATATAGCAGCTCATCAAGCGGCTATGAGTTTTTCTAGTGTTTTATATATGTTGCCATTGAGCTTTTCTCTAGCTTTAACAATCATTATTGGTATTGAAGTAGGGGCTAAGCGATACTTAGAGGCTAAAAAATATGCTTATCTAGGTTTGATTGTATCCTTCCTTTGCGTATTATCAATTGTCGGCTTAGTATTTTACTTCCGTGATTATATAGCACTTTTATATGCTACAGATACTACTTTATTAACATATATTGCTCATTTCTTAATTTATACGGCAGCATGGCAATTATTCGATGCGATTGCTTGTCCAATCCAAGGTATCTTGCGTGGTTACAAAGATGTAAAAGCTGCCTTTTATGTAAGTATGCTTGCTTATTGGGGTATTTGCTTACCTTTAGGTATGTTTCTTGATTATTTCATGACTCAAGGAGCATTTGCTTATTGGCAAAGTATGGTACTTGGTGTTGCTACTTCTGCTGTATTATTATTTTTTAGACTCCGTTACATTGAAAAACGATTTATTTAATAATCGTATAAAAAAGGAGAAATTGAATTTAAATTCAATTTCTCCTTTTTTTATTTGTCTTTTATAGCTCTTATTTTTTTGCTAAATCTACCATTAATTTTACTGTAGCTGCTTCTACTGATAATTTTCCTGCTGGTATTACGCCTGCCTTACAAGCTTTTATACCAACTTCATATCTATCCATATGCACTCCATCAAATAAACATTGTGTAGTACAAACAATTTTCACACCTTGTTTACTAAGTTCTTCAATAGCGCCTACAATATCTCTTTGTTTATCTTTGGCAAAAGGTATTCCACCTGCACCATATGCTTCGATAACTATACCTTTATAACCCATTTTAGCTAAATTAAATAAAAGTTCACTATCCAATCCTGGCATGATTTTTATTTGTGCTACTTTTAATTCTAAATCACTATGAACTTTAAAAATTCCATTCACTTGAGGATTTTCATATTCATTCCATTTTATACTATTTCCTTCAAAAGTAGCTACTGGCATTTTATTTATACTTTGAATTGAACGCATATCTTCACTGTATAATTTTTTAGCCCATAAACCTTCTATTATTTGACCGCCACAAACAGCAAATACACCTATTTTTTCTGAACTTGCCATCGCAAAAGCTGCGTTTAAATTAAATTTTGCATCAGTATTTTCTTCTTCAATAGTTAATTGTGAACCAATTACTACTACAGGTTTTGCTAAATTCTCCAACATATAATGAAGTGCACAACATGTCCAATTCAATGTATCTGTACCATGAGTTATTACAAAACCATCATATTGTTCATATAATTTTTCAATATAACCTACGATATATTGCCAATCTTCTGGTTGTAGATTTGTGCTATCTAACTGCATGATATCATAACAATCTATATGACCATAATCTTTTAAACTTGGTACCATCTCTAACATTTCTTTAGCTGTAAATCCTGGCACAAGTCCATTTTCACTAGGACGTGAAGCTATAGTACCGCCTGTTGCTAACCAACAAATTTTCTTCATAAAATCCTCACCATCATTTTAATTCATTATTCATTTCATTATCCAATTCACTTTGATATTGTTCATACGCTTCTATATCATATTTTAGACCAGACAAAGCTCTTTTCGCTATTGCTACAGGGCAATCAGGCGTACAAACTGGACATTTTCCGCATAATTCTTCTACAGCTACTAAAGCTTTTTTTACTTGTTCTACAGTTGCCATATATTTGCTCCTAAATTAAACTTCCGTCAATTATTTACAATATCTGGAAAATTAGCTCGTAAATAATCACCTACTAATTCTCCGATATGTTTTTTACCTTCAAAATCAGGATGCAGACCATCAGTTGTCATATTATCTGCTAAATAACCTTGCTCGTCCATCAAACCTGATGCCACATCTACATGATACGGTTGTTTTTCTATCCATTCATTTATTTTTAGACGTTCTTTATCCCACCCTTCACTGATATCTAAATTTATAACAGATTTCATTCTTGGTGGATTTACAGAAGTTACTGTTAAAAATACAGGAATAATATTATGTTGCTGACATTTTTGTTTTATCGATGTTAAATTATTAATTACAGTTTCCGCTTTCACCCCTGTACGTATATCATTTACACCCCCCATAGCAACTAATATCTTAGGATTAAATGATAATACATCATTATCAAAACGATTTAACATATTTGAGGTTAAATTTCCACTAAAACCAATATTTAATACAGGCAAATTAGCATAAGTTTCCCAATTATATAAAGTTGCACTAGGTGGAGTACTTACAGCTCCCCCTCCATGAGTGATACTATCGCCTAATGCTGCCACTTTTACATTATCTTGTTTTACAGTGAAATAACTATTTTTAGCTTCAGCTAATTTATGATTATTTTTATCATATGCCTGTACATTGAAAAAATAAAGTCCTTTTTTTGTATAAGCTTTATTATCATAATAATCCATACCTTGTGGGCAAGTATATGATGCTATTTTTTCTATATTATTAAAATCATATTTAGGCACATAAAATACATCTATTTTATAATGGTCTGCATTTTTTACAGGCACCCATGAATATACAGGATAAACTGGCATATAATCCATTTTATCAAAATGAGTAGTGATTTTTAGCGGTGATATTTCTACATCTTTTGCCACCAAATATGTTGCATATTCACGTCTAGTAAAATCTTCTAATTTATATTCATCACCCTTGTTTTGCCAATTAAGCTTATACATTTCCCCCTTGTGTAATAATCTAGGTTTTGTATAATCTGATACTGGCACTTTATTTTCATCTAAACCTCTAACTTGCCATTTTAAATTCTGTGATAAATCCACTTCACTATTATCTAATTGATATCCAGATGCATAGATATTGTATTTTGTAAATAATACTTCTTGCGTATCTATATTTTTTACAATTAATTCATACATAACAGCATTTGGGATTTCTGGCCAATTTAAAATAGCTGACTTAAACTCTACATTTTCGACTTTATTTTCAGTAGCATTATCTAAAGTTTTACTTGGTATGATATTTTCTTCTTTAGCTAATATTGTAGTTTTTTCTTTTTTATCCGTATTTTTATCAATATTACCTGTATTATCCATTTTATCTGTTTTTATTTTAGCCTCTTTTGTTTGCACTAAAGCTTGTTTAGAAGGAACTTGTGCAAAGGTTAAATTTACATTCATAAAATTTAAAATGCTTACAGCTAACACAGTTCTTATAAAAAATTTTTTTAATTTCACTTTATTCTCCCTACTAAATAAAACAGATAGAAAATTCTTTAATCTTCTATCTGTTTAAAATATTTTTAAGTTCTAATATCTTTTGCGTTTAGATGAAGAAGCAAAACCCAATTGTTCCCTATATTTCATAACTGTTCTTCGTGATATTTTCATACCATTTTCATTCAAAATATTTGTTAATTGTTGGTCACTAAGCGGTTTTGCTTTATTTTCATTTTCAATGAGTTCTTTTATTTTTGCTTTTACCTTATCAGCGATTATGTCTTCTTCTCCGTTTTGTTTGCTTACACTACCTGCAAAAAACTTCTTTAAAGCCACTATACCATAAGGCATTTCCATATATTTATTAGCAACTGTTCTACTAACAGTTGATTCATGTACACCAATATTTTCAGCAACAGTTTTCATAAGTAAAGGCTTCATATAGGATAAGCCTTTATAAAATACCATTTCTTGTTGTTTTACAATCTCATTTACTACTTTCAATAAAGTTATACGTCTTTGTTCTATACTTTTAATCAACCAAATGGCAGAATTTACATGTTGTTCAATATATTTTTTACTATGCGTATCTAATATATCTCTTTTATAGCAAAGACTGTTTACTCGTAATTTAGGTACATTCGTTTCATTTATAATTACTTCTAACTGTCCGTTAATATCCCTAACTACTACATCAGGTACAATATATTCTAAATTTTCTTTACCAAAAGATGCTCCTGGTTTTGGGTTAAAAGTGCGAATTATATCTATCGCTTCTTGTACTTGTATAGGTTCTACATTTTCTAATGTAGCTATCTCTTTTATTTTTCCCTCAGCTACTTTTGGTAAATATTTATCTATAATAGCTTTCATAATTCCGTCATATACATTAATTTTCTTTGCCTGTATAGCTAAACACTCTGGTAAATCTCTCGCCGCAATTCCTATTGGTTCTAATATTTGAATTTTTGCCAAAACATTTTCTATTATCTTTTCATTTATTTTCAATAATGATGATATTTCAGCTGTACTCACTCTTAAATATCCTGCTGCATCTAATAATCCAATGATATATCTAGCTACTTTTATCTCTTGCTTATCGTTAAAAGTAAAATCCACTTGTTCTGATAAATATTCTTCTAATGTCTGATTATTTCTCGTGAACTCTTTTACTTTAAAATCATCGTCATTTGCTACAGGTTCAGGCTTTTCATCATCTTTGTTTAAGTATTCTAAAAAATCCATAGTTTTATCAAAGTTAGAAGCAGGCTCAAGCTCATGTTCTGAGCTTGAGTCTATTTCTAAAGTCGGATTTTCCATATATTCTTTTTCGATGAGTTCGCCTAATTCATGGGCAGATAATTGTAAAATATTTATGGATTGCTGAAGTTTTGGTGTCATTAACAATTTTTGTTTTAAATTTAACGATAATGACTGCTTCATTGTTTTTTCCTCTTTAAATTAGCATTCAACAGGTTCCATAGCTGCAGCGAGTGCTGCACCAAGTGCAGAACCACCATTTTCTAATACAAGTTCTAATTTGTCAGCTTCTTCGCCTAAAATTTCATAAATAGCTTTTTGCATATTGTCTTTTATTGTAGGCATTTTTTCATATACAGAACCATCTACAGCTACAAATTGTTTTGGAATACCACCATTTGGATATAAATGCCACATAATACCGCAATAAGTAGCAACTACTAATCTTGCAGAACGGCTAGCGATTGTTTCAGCTAAAGCTTTTACCCAAATAGCATCATCTGTAGTTATATCTGCATTGGTTTTTGCTTTTAATAAATCACATACTCCATCTAAACTATCGCTGTTATCAGCTAAAATAGTGGATATATCAATACTTGTGAATTCTACTTTGCCAATATTCCAAGCATCATCTAAGCAATAAGATAATAATTCACCCATATAACGACCAGAAACCATTTTTTCTAAACGTTGTTCATATTGTTTTTCAGATTCCATATCTAATTTGTAATCATATTTATTGATAGCGAGTTTATTAAATCCGCCAGATTCCATATTTATAACCATTGCAGGTTTGCCCATACCAGTGAATGTTTCATAATAGCATGTATTATGACCTGTAGCATAGATAGAACCAATATTTACATTACCTAATTTGTATGCAGCTGCTAATAAAACTGCTACTGTATCATTGATAACTGCTGTTGGTTCAACATTTGTAAGATTTTTACGAGCTAAAGCTGCTTTTAATAAATCATTTACAACTTCACCTTCAACACCTTTTGTTGCAAATTCTTTAGTCCAAATGATAAGACGTGCATTATAAATATTTGTCTGAGAAGAAGGGAAAGAGAAAGTATGTCCTAATAAATATTTTTTATCGCGATTGCCATCAACAGCTTCTTCTATCATATCAGCAATAAAATCAAATAATTCATCAGCATTTGCATCAGCGCAAATAAAATCATATTCGCCTGGCACTACTAATGGTTTAGCAACTTTTTTAATAACTTCGAATTTGCCTTCACCATCTAAACGAATTAAAACTACACGAAGATTTGTGCCACCAAAATCAAGTGCTAAGTATTCTCCTGTTTCTTTACCAGTAGGTAAACCGATATAAGATGGTAACATACGTAAAGAAGATTCTCCTGTTTCTTTTACGCCATGTTCTATATCATAGCGAAAAGATGCTGCTACATCTTTTATGGCATCGCTATCAAGTGTAAATTCATCCATCATTTCTTGAAATTTTTTGTTATCCATCGAATTATTTTGCCCCTTTTTTATCTAAAAGTGAACTACTCTTCATTTGTAAATGAGAGCTTCTTGGGAAATAATTAGTAATCTAACTATATCTGCCAAGCGCTACGGCTAGTCCCTAACCTGAATTTATATAATGATTTACATTTTATTTATCAATATTTTGTACAAATTAGACGATTTTCGCCCATTAAATTAAAATCTTCCTTTAGGAATTACTTCCATCCAGTTTCCATCTGGGTCATTGATAAAATAAATACTCATTTCTTTATTTTCATAGCAAATGCAACCCATTTTTTCATGGAGTTCATGCGCTTTTTCATAATCGTCTACTTCAAAAGCTATATGGAATGTATTATCACCTAAATTATAAGCTTCTTTTTGACCTTTTATCCATGATAATTCTAATTGATGACTTGTTTCATCATCGCCCATATAAACTAAAGTAAATTCTGGTGTATCTAAACGGTCTACTTCTTTCAAGCCTAAGGCTTTATTATAAAAATCAATTGATTTTTCTAAATCTAAAACATATATATTACTATGCAAAAATTTGAAATTCATACCCACACCCCATATCTATTGATCTTTTTATATCTTATTTTAGCATAGATTAGAAAGTTGAACAAATACGCTTTGCCTACATAAAAATAAAATAAAATCACTATTTCCAATATATATCTTCTACTTTTTTTGCTATGATATAATTAATAGTTATGAAATAAATCACAAAAATGACATATTCTTGAGAAGATTAATTAATACAAAAAATAAAATTCTAGGAGGCTTTTTTATGAATATATCTGTTCTTGGCTGTGGTCGTTGGGCAAGCTTTCATGCTTGGTATGCCAATCATATTGGTCATAATGTAAAAATCTGGGGTAGAGAAGGCTCTAAACATCTAGAACAGCTACAAACTACACATCAAAATGAATACCTTAGTCTATCTCCTGATATTACTTATACAAATGATTTGAAACTCGCATTAAATTTTGCTGATACAATCATCATCTCCATCAGCTCTCAACAATTGCGAAACCTAGCTAAGGAAATCAAAAAGACTGATTTATATATGCAAAAAACATTTATTCTATGTATGAAAGGTCTTGAAATTTCAACAGGAAAGCGTCTATCTGAAGTATTCACTGAAGAAATTGGCGAAGATTGCAATGTAGGTGTTTGGGTAGGCCCTGGTCATGTTCAAGATTTCTTAAAAGGCATTCCTAATTGCATGGTCATTTCAGCCAAAAATACAGATATCAGTAAACATATTATCAATATTTTTAGCAGTGATTTAATTCGTTTTTACTATAGCGAAGATTTAATCGGCACAGAAATTGGAGCGGCTGCCAAAAATGTAGTAGGTATTGCTGCTGGTATGCTCGACGGTATGCACTACACAAGCTTAAAAGGCGCTCTAATGGCACGTGGTACTTATGAATTATCCAATTTAATCAAAGCTTTAGGCGGAAATAATATGACAGTATATGGCCTTAGCCATCTTGGAGATTATGAAGCTACTTTATTTTCAGCATATAGCAATAACCGTTGTTTTGGTGAAGATTTTGTCTTAAACAAACCATTTAGCAAATTAGCCGAAGGTATTTACACTATGCAAGCTCTCTTAAAACTTGCTGATAAACATCATGTAGAATTACCAATTTGCGCTGTCATCAATGAAATTGTAATCAATCATAAAAATCCTAAAGAAGAATTATTAAATTTATTCATGCGACCTTTAAAGGCTGAATAATACAGGTGGTGAAGCTATGTCAACATTTGCGATTACTTTAAAAAAATTACTTCAAGAAAAAAATATGAAACAAAATGAACTAGCACGTTTAACTAAAATTAATAAATCTTCTATCAGCGAATACTTATCGGGAAATTATCAGCCCAAATATAAAAATATCCTAAAAATAGCTGAAGTCTTAAATGTATCTCCAAATATTTTCTTTGAAGATACTTCTAGCGAAGAAAATATTAAACGACTTCCTATCTTAGGCAAAATCGCTGCTGGTATTCCCATCTTAGCTCAAGAAAATATTGAAGGTTATTTGCCTTATGATGATAATGATGCTGATTTTTGTCTACGTATCCATGGTGATAGCATGATTAATGCTCGCATCAATGATGGTGATATCGTTTTTATCAAACAACAATCAACTGTAGAAAATGGAGAAATCGCTGCTGTCTTAGTCAATGATAGTGCTACTCTAAAGCGTGTTTATTTCGTAGATGATACAGTGCAACTGCGCTCTGAAAATCCTAAATATAAACCAATGGTTTTCTCAAAAAATAATTGCGATAATTTCCGCATACTAGGAAAGGCTATCGCTTTATACACTAAATTTTAAATAAAAAAGATGCTTTGAGAATATATATCTCAAAACATCTTTTTTTATTTCCTCAAAATAGATTAAATTACAATATATTAATCAACCATTTTCATGCCACATTCTTCCATGAGTTTCTTGGCTTCTACATATTGAGCTATACCTTGAGCTACTTTTTGAGCATCTTTCATAGCTACAACTACAGTAGCTGGTCCATTAACTACATCTCCACCAGAGAAAACTCCATGTCGCATAGTCATACCATATGGTTTTTCACGAGTTTTTACAAATCCATTTTCATCTACATCAATACCGCTTGTAGAATCTACAATTCTGCTAGCAGGTTTTTGTCCTATAGCAATGATTATTTTATTTGCAGAGAAATATTCACGTCCATCTGTATCTACGACTTTGTCTAATTCTTCATCAAATTCACGAACCGAACATTTTATACCTGTTACTGCATCTTCTCCTGTGATTTCTACAGGACCTCTTAAAGCGTGTATTTCTACGCCTTCTTCTTTAGCTGCATCTATTTCAGATTTTAAAGCTGCCATATCTTCTTCACGACGACGATTTACAACTTTTACAGATTTTGCACCGCAACGCATAGCTGTACGAGCAGCGTCCATAGCAGTATTACCACCGCCAATTACCACTACTTCATCGCCTTCTTTGATTGGCACTTCATTAGAGTCAACGCTATTGCTATTAGATAATTCCACCATCTGCAAGAAATATGTTGCTTGAATTACTCCTTTTAACTTAGCACCATCTATTGGTAAAGATTTAGATAAAGCATTACCAGTACCGATAAAAATAGCATCAAAGCCCTGATTAAATAATTCATCTACTGTAATTTCTGTGCCTACCATGATATTTAATTTAAAATCTACGCCTAATTTTTTAATGCGTTTTACTTCACGACGAACTACTTGTTTTGGTAAGCGAAATTCAGGAATACCGTACATCAATACTCCACCAGCTTCTGGCTGAGAATCAAATACTGTTACCTTAAATCCCATTTTAGCTAAATCCCCAGCTACTGTAAGACCAGCAGGGCCTGAACCAATTACTGCAATATTTCCAGGCTGAGATTTCGCTACATTTGGAGCCACTAATTCAAGTTCTCCGTCCATATCGGCAATGAATCGCTCTAATTTACCAATTTTTATTCCTTGACCTTTACGTCCCAAAATACAAGAACCTTCACACTGACGTTCATGCGGGCAAACTCTACCACAAACTGCTGGTAAATTACTACGCTGAGCAATAATCATACTAGCCTTACCTAAATCGCCATGCGATAATGCATCTATAAATTCTGGAATATTATTACTAATTGGGCACCCCGTACGACACATTGGCTTTTTACAGTTCAAGCAACGTTTTGCTTCAACAATAGCTTCTCTAAGCGTATAGCCATTTGTCTCGTATCCTACATCAGCTGTATTTGACATATAATTCACCTCTATGGTTTTAGTACTAAATTATTTATATTAATTATATCATTAAATCAAACTAATATACAATTATTTTAACAAAAAAAGCCATCAGTTATAAGAACTAATAGCTTTTCTTCGTGAAATTTATATTTTATTTTTAACGTTTTTCAATATTTTTAACTTCTAATTCGATACCGCCATGCCAATCTTTATCTACTTCAGCATAAATGCGTACAGGTGTATCCATGGATAATTGATACCATATATCATCATCAACTTCTACTGTCATAGAATTTCCTTCATTATCAGTAAATGTATATAAATCTTTGTAGATATGTTCAGTGAATTCGCCATCTACTAATACACGTTGTTCGTCCCAACCGTTAGCTTTAATATCTGCAATTGTCGTTACTTGAGCACTATTGTGGTGCTTAGCTGCGAATACAACAGCTGTACCTAAAACAAAAATAGTTACTAAACTCAATACTACCGCTAACATTTTTTTCATATTATCACTCCTATATATTTATTAAAAATAAAATCCTTATTTATTATTTTTATCAGGTAAATAAACTCCAACATTTTACACTTATATAATAAACAATTATTATTAAAGAATAATTATATCCGAATTAAAATTAGATTAAAAATAGACGCTAGGACTTTTTATTTACTAAAAAAAATGGTTTTATATATGTAAGAAGTATTTTTAGGAGGAATTTTTATGAGCAAAATTTTAATTGTAGAAGATGAACACCGCATTGCTCGTTTTTTACAAATGGAACTAGAGCATGAAGGTTTTTCAACTGCCAGTGAGAGTAATGGGCTACGAGCATACGAGCGTATTATTCAGGAAGATTATGATTTAGTCTTATTAGATATTATGCTACCAGATATGGACGGATTGACCATCTGCCAAAATGTGCGCAAATTATCCGATATCCCTATCATCATGCTCACAGCAAAAGACGAAATAAATGATAAAGTAACAGGTCTTGATATCGGTGCTGATGACTATATCACTAAGCCATTTGCTATTCAAGAGCTCCTAGCTAGAATACGTGCTACCCTTCGCAAGCATAATAATTCTACTACTAAACCTGCAGAAGAACCTTCAGTGTTCAAATTTAAAAATATCCATGTATATCTTGACCGTCATGAAGTAAAAGTTCATAACCAATTAGTTGAACTCACTAAAAAAGAATATGATTTACTTTTATATTTATTACACAATCATGACCATGTTTTATCTAGAGAGCAAATCCTCCAATCCATCTGGGGTTATGAATATATGGGTGATACCAATGTAGTCGATGTTTATATTCGCTATTTACGCGCCAAAATTGATGATTATTTCAATGAAAAATACATTCATACAGTAAGAGGCATCGGCTATGTTATCAAAACTTAAAACTTATTTAAATATGTGTATTCACCCTCGTTTAAAATATATGCCTATTTCCCTAAAATTAGCTTTTATCTACAGCATCATGCTCTGCTTAATTTTAATTGTAACTTTAAGCAGTACCTTGATTGGCATACATTACGTTCTCTTTCATGAAGCTGAAGTATCCATTAATTTATCTGCTAATTATGTAGAGAAAAAAGCTAATAATGAAACAGTGCCAGAATTACTACAAGATGTAAAAAGTTCTGCCCTTATCCCTGGCGTTGTCATGCGTGTAACAGATAGCAATAATAATATAGTTTATGATAGTTTGCCAATGTATATATCTATCAATCATGTTCAGGACTCACTTGCTAGACAAGAAGAACATCCTCAAATTGAAGACTACATTCGCAATGCATTCCTGCCTGATGATTTAAAATTTGTCAATTTCAAACATTTTTGGATTTTCTATATGCAAAGAACTATTGTCAAAAACGATGAAACGTATACACTTCATTTCTTGCGAACGATTACAGCAGAAAAAGTATTTTTAGAAGAATTATCCGAAACTATTTTTTATGCTGGTATTGCAGGGGTAATAATCTCCATTATCTGCGGTTTTCTCCTCAGTAGAAGATTATTAAAACCATTAAGAGATATTACCACGACTGTAAAAAATATTGAAATCCAAGATTTAAATCAACGCATCAAAGTACAACCAACTAGAGATGAATTAGAAGAACTTTCTAATACCTTTAATTTGATGCTAGAGCGCTTACAAAAAGGTTTTGAGCAACAGCGTCAATTCGTATCTGACGCCTCCCATGAGCTTCGCACTCCTGCCACTGTAATTTGCGGTTATTCAGATATGCTCGCTCGTTGGGGTAAAGATGACCCTCAAACTGCTGATGAATGTATCACAGCTATTCATTCTGAAGCCATCAATATGCAACGTTTAATTGAAAAGCTCTTATTCTTGGCTAGAGCAGACCAAAAACGTCAAGTATTGCATAAAGAGTCATTGAATTTAAAACCTTTAATTGCCGATATTGCCAAAGATACGCAATTAATCGCACCTCAACATACTATCACTTGCACTCATAATGATGATGGATATATCTTTGCTGATGAATTAGTGATGCGTCAAATGCTTCGTATCTTTTTAGATAATAGTATAAAATACACGCCAGATGGCGGAAAAATCACCATTTCCTCAGAAAATAAAGTCAAACATATGATTGTAAAAATCTCAGATACTGGTATCGGTATCGCTAAAGATAAACAAGATAAAATCTTTGAGCGCTTTTATCGCGTAGATAGTGCTAGAACGAGAAACGGCGTCGGTGGTACAGGTCTTGGTCTTTCCATTGCCAAATGGATAGCTGATGCCCATGATATTGAAATCAGATTATCTAGCAAATTAAATAAAGGAACAACAATTATTTTAATCATTCCTAAAGATAACTAAATAAAGCACCTTAGGCTTAAATTTGTGAGCTTAAGGTGCTTTTTTGTATTTTATTTATAAAATTTTAATCAATATCTAGCTTGCCCGTTGATAAAAGAAATCATTGTTTTAGCTGGCAAAGTTACCATTGTACCATCTGGTTGTTGCCAAGAAATAGCTTTTTTCAATACTCCAGAAGTTACATATCCTTCTTTAGAAAAGCTTATATCTTTACCACCTGCAAATTCTACAAATCCAGCCATTTCATCGCCAGCTAAACCTGTTTTAAAACCATATGGTCTTAAAAAAGCGTCATCTCTCAAGCGACCATTTTTCACTGAACCATCAGGATAAAAACCTAATTCATATTGGTCTTCAAATGTAATCAGACCATATTTATCTTTATTTACACTTACAGTTACTTCTTCATCAATAGTACCAGATAATACAGTACCATCGGTAGCAAAAGTTACAGGCTTATTGCCTTTATAGCGTATATGAGCATAAGTTGGGAAAGGAATAGAAACACTTGTAAACGGATGGAAAATACGAGGATAGAAAATGCTATTATTACTTTCCTCATAATAATCATTGATTACATTTCTCCAACCAGTAGGACGAAGTGCAATATCGCGATTTAATACACCTGTTATCACTTCATTATTCTCATTTAATTCCACTACTGTACCTTTTTTGAATTTCAAATCATCATTTGCCACGCTAAAACCTTGAGGAACTAATACTTTCGTCTTATCTAAAGTCATAGTTTTTGCCTCTGCCATAGACATAGATAAGCCACAACATAATAAACCTACTGCTAAAAATACTTTTAATTTTTTCATTTTATCACCTCTTATATTTAATATGACAAAAGCTCATCAAAATTGATGAGCTTTTATTTATCTTATTATTTTAGCACTAAAATTATTCTGGTTTTTTAATTACTTCAATGCCACCCATGTATGGACGAAGCACTTTTGGAATTACTACAGAACCATCTGCTTGCTGATAGTTTTCTAATACAGCAGCAACAGTACGTCCTACTGCAAGACCAGAACCGTTCAATGTGTGTACAAATTCAGGTTTTGCACCTGCACTGCGACGGAATTTGATATTTGCACGACGAGCCTGATAATCGCAAACATTAGAGCAAGAAGAAATTTCACGATAAGTATTATAGCTTGGAAGCCATACTTCGATATCGTAAGTCATAGCAGCTGTGAAACCAATATCACCTGTACAAAGTTTTACTACATGATAAGGAATTTCTAAGAGCTGTAAAACTTCTTCTGCATTATTAACCATTTTTTCTAATTCATCATAAGATGTTTCAGGTTTAACGAATTTAATCATTTCAACTTTGTTGAACTGATGTTGACGAATAAGACCACGAGTATCGCGACCAGCACTACCTGCTTCTGCTCTAAAGCAAGCAGTATAAACGCTGTAGTATTCTGGTAATTTATCGCCATCTAAAATTTCATCTCTATGGAAGTTAGTAGCTGGAACTTCACCTGTTGGTACGAGATAATAATCCAAGCCTTCAAGTTTGAACATATCTTCAGAGAACTTAGGCAACTGACCTGTACCAGTCATGCTGTCTTTATTAGCGATAAATGGTGCAAGCATTTCTGTATAGCCTTGTTTATCTACATGTAAATCCATCATGAAGTTAATCAAAGCACGTTCAAGTCTTGCACCTAAACCTTTATAGAAAGTAAAACGTGTACCTGTAACTTTTGCAGCTCTTTCAGGATCTAAAATATCAAGGTCTGCACCGATATCCCAATGAGCTTTTGGTTCAAAATCGAATTCACGAGGAGTACCCCAACGGCGAACTTCTGGATTATCGCTATCATCTTTACCTACTGGTACAGATTCATGGCACATATTTGGAATGCGAAGTAAAATATCATGTAATTCATCTTGAATTTCACGGAGCTGTTTATCTAATTGGCTAATTTTTTCGCCAACTTGACGCATTTCTAAAATCACAGCATCAGCATTTTCTTTATTCTTTTTCATTTCGCTGATTTTTTTAGAAACAGCATTTTTCTGGCTTTTTAAATTTTCTGTTTCAGCAATGATTTCACGACGTTGTTTTTCAAGTTCCATGAAACGGTCAAGATTCATTGGATTATTTCTGTTTTTTAAATTCTGTAATACTAATTCAGGGTTATCTCTGACAAATTTTATATCGAGCATTATTTTAACCTACCTTTTTTTGTAACTAAATATGTAGTAATCTTAATTTTACAACATAATCCATTAAATTAAAAGTTTACCACATAATTATTTCATTTTCTATGGATATATATTTCAAAATCCATCAATATTTATTAGTTTTTAGCTTCTGTTCCCTTGATATCATCTAATAAACTTTGATTGCCATTTATTGGTTTTACATTAGCATATCTAAACAATTGTAAAAATATATCATGCGCTATTGGTGCTGCTACTTGACCACCATAGTACTCGCCACCAGCTGGATCATTGATGATTACAAGCACTGTGAATTGAGGGTCTTCCACTGGTCCAAAACCACAAAATGAAGCGATATAATGTCCTGGCAAATATCCGCCATTTACCATATCGATTTTCTGTGCTGTACCTGTTTTACCAGCAATATGATAACCTTCAATACTTGCTTTAGAACCACCACCTGTGGAAACTACTTGTTCTAATACAGATTTCAAAGTCTTATCCACATCAGAATCAATACAACGGCGAACTTCTTCGCGTTCCATTTGTTGATATACTGTGCCATCAGCATTATAAATAGCCTTCACGATATGAGGTTTTAACAATACACCATCATTTGCTATAGCAGACATAGCAGTGATCATCTGAAGTGGTGTTACCGCGATACTTTGCCCAATAGAAGAAGTCGCTACGTCAGAAGCAACCATATCTTTCGGATTGAATAAAATCCCAGATTCTTCGCCTGGAAGCTCAATACCTGTACGTTCGCCAAAACCAAATTTACGAGCATAATTCATTAAGCGCTCGCCACCTAATTCCAAACCTAATTGAGCAAAACCTGTATTGATAGAATTTTTTACGACATCAAGGAATGTAACTGTACCAAAGCTATCACCGCTCCAGTTTTGAATAGTTCTACCTGAAACTTCAATAGTTCCTGGATCAACAAAAATATCTGTTGGTGATACTAATTTTTCCTGAAAACCAGCAGCCGCTACGATAGATTTAAATGTAGAGCCTGGTTCATAGATATCTGATACAGCTCTATTTTTCCAAACATTAGGATCGTATTTATGGAAATTATTTGGGTCATATGATGGTCGAGATGCCATAGCCAAGATATCGCCATTTTTCGGGTTCATCACTATAGCTGTTACTGATTCAGCACCATGATCCATCATCGCCTTATCCAAAGCTTTCTCAATGATAAATTGATACTGTGCATTGATAGTCAATTGAATATTTTTACAATTAGCATCTACTGGTGAATTTTTCAAAAATACAGAGTCCATAATCGGCCTAGCCAAAGCATCTGTAAAAATAGAAGAAGTTTGTTCTTCACCTTTTATCATGCCATCAAATTGTTGTTCAATACCATCTAAGCCTTTATCATCAGTACCCACAAAACCGATTACATTGGCAGCTAACATATCATTTGGATAATATCTTTTACTTTCTTGAATAAAACCAAGACAAGCTACATATTCAGGTTTTTCCTTCATTAAATTTTTCAAAGCCTTCGTTTCTTCCGGTTCCATCTGTCTTTTTACCCAAACGAAACCACCACCTTGAGCGATATCATCTAAAATATCTTTTTCGGTAAGTCCAATCAAAGGAGCTACATCTCTTGCCGTTTGTTCTGGATCTTCCACATGATTAGGATCAATATATAAAGAGCTAACCATTGTACTTATCGCCAGCTCTTTCATTTCCGCATCATAGATAGTACCACGAGGCACATGAAGCACAGATGACTCTTGAACTTGCGATTCCAAGCGAGATAACATTTCATCTCCACGAACTATTTGCACCCAAGCATATCTAGCCATGACGCCAATAATAAAAACGAGCAATCCTATGAATAAATAAATTATATGCATTTGCACTTTATTTACTTTTTTTACTATTTTTTTATTTTGTCCACTATTTTTATCCATAATCTTCTTAGCCTAAAGACCTACGATAAAATACCTCACTTTCCTTAAACATAACTCTAATTATATCAAATTTTACTATAAAGATATATTTCTAACCTTGAATTATCTAAAAAATTATTTCATAGGCAAAAAAACCATTTAATGATAAAATATTAATTGTATCTAAGTATACATATTTACATTTACTAAAATCTATTGAGGTGAGTTTTATGAAAGTAATTAAAACAACTAATGCACCTGGTGCTGTAGGACCTTATTCCCAAGCTATCGAAATCGACAATCTTGTTTTCGCTTCTGGTCAAATCGCTTTAGACCCTGCTACTGGCGAAATGGCTGAAGGTATCGAAGCTCAAGCTCATCAAGCTTTAAAAAATGCTCAGGCAGTAATCAACGCTTCTGGCGCAAAATGGGAAAATGTAATTAAAACAACTGTATTCATCACAAATATTGATGATTTTGCTAAAGTAAATGAAATCTATGCCACTTACTTTACACAACCATATCCTGCTCGCTCCTGTGTAGAAGTAAGTAAATTACCAAAAGGTGCCTTGATTGAAATAGAAGTAATCGCTAAAAAATAAGCTTTAACTTAAAAATAGGAATGATACAAAAATATCATTCCTATTTTTTTATGCCAAATTATATTCTTTTATTAATTTAGCAAGTAATGCCCTACAAGCTTTATCTACATCTGCATAAGTTTCATCAAAATTATCTGTATACCATGGGTCTTTTACATCACGATTTTCACCGACAAAAGACATCATCTTATATACTTTATGCTCCGTATCTTCACCGATAATATAACTTAGATTGCGTAAATTATTATTATCCATCACGATAATATAATCATACATATTATAATCTTGTTTTGTTATCTGCACAGCTTTTCGCTTGCTAAATGGAATATTCATCTCACGAAGTTTTGCTTTTGTGCCATAGTGAGTATCACAGCCGATTTCTTCACGACTTGTAGCTGAAGAATTGATTATAAATTTATCAGCTAAATCCGCTTTTCGCACTAAATCCTTCATCACAAATTCAGCCATAGTTGAACGACAGATATTACCATGACATACAAACATTAATTTTATCACAAAATGCCCATCCTTTCATGAATCCTTAATAATTATTTTTAATATATTATAATACCACTTCTTTTCATTTTTCTTTTATTTTGCTCTAAATTAACTAATTGCATATAAATAATTACTTTATAACAGTCACTACATTATCTATTTTTAAATTTGATTTACCTAAAATTCTATTTATATTATTTTTAAGGCTCTGTCACAACAAATGGTTGATTTTGACGAGAAATAGCGTATAATAATAGTAAGAAACAGTACCACCGAAGGAGGTAATTGGATATGCCTACTATCAAAGACGCATTAGATATTATCGGTAAGTTGACTGTCGCAGAGCAGGAAAGCCTTAAAACAATGCTTTTAAGTCCTGCCTTTGTAAAGTCTTTGAATATTGAAGATTTCGTAGCAAAGGAACGCTTTGCAAATGGTCGTGTATGCCCTCTTTGTGGCTGTATCCATGTGGTTCGCAATGGTCATCGTAAAGATGGCACACAGCGATATGTATGTAAGGATTGTGGCAAGTCCTTCGTGATTGCTACGAACTCCATTGTGTCTGGTACAAGAAAAGACTTGTCCGTGTGGGAGCAGTACATTGATTGTATGATGAATGGCTTATCCATTCGTAAGACTGCTGTTGCTTGTGGGATTCACAGAAACACCGCATTCCTTTGGAGACACAAGATTTTGGATGCACTTCAGAATATGGCAGACGATGTTACCCTTGACGGCATTATTGAGGCTGACGAAACTTTTTTCGCCATCTCGTACAAGGGCAATCATAGCAAGAGTAAGACATTTGCTATGCCACGCAAGGCTCATAAGCGTGGTCATTCTACACATATCAGAGGCTTGTCCCAAGAAAAGGTATGTGTTCCTTGTGCGGTTAATAGGAATGGCTTGTCTATCTCCAAGATTACGAATACTGGTAGAGTTTCTACAAGAGATTTACATCATATTTATGATGGTAGGATTAAGACCAATTCCACTCTTGTTACGGACAAGATGAACTCCTATGTGAGATTTACAAATGCCAATGGCATTGACCTTGTGCAGTTAAAGACTGGCAAAGCCAAGAAAGGCATTTATAATATCCAACATATCAATAGCTACCATAGCCAGCTAAAGAGGTTTATGCGTGGCTTTAACGGTGTTTCTACCAAGTATCTGAACAACTATCTTGTGTGGAATAACCTTGTAAATTACGCCAAAGAAAGCGACATGGAGAAAAGGAACATCTTCTTAACTTTCGTTTTGGCAACATTGAAAACTGCTAAATGCAGAGATTTATCAAACAGACCAGCAGTTCCTCTGGTCGCCTAATTAGAATTTGTGGAGATGATAAGATGGTCAATATAACAGATGTAAAACAGATTCTTCAATTTGCAATAGATGCGGAGATTAAAGTCTTTCTTGATGGTGGCTGGGGTGTAGATGCTCTTCTTGGATATCAGTCAAGAGCCCATAATGATATTGACATTTTTGTAGAAAAGAACGATTATCAGAACTTTATAGAAATAATGAAAGCTAATGGCTTTTATGAGATTAAGATGGAATATACAACATTGAACCATACTGTATGGGAAGATTTGAAAAACAGAATTATTGATTTGCATTGTTTTGAATATACGGACGAAGGTGAAATTCTTTATGATGGGGATTGTTTTCCGGTAGAAACTTTTTCGGGTAAAGGAAGAATTGAGGAAATAGAGGTTTCCTGTATTGAACCATATAGTCAAGTAATGTTCCATCTGGGATACGAGTTTGATGAAAATGATGCACATGATGTGAAGTTATTGTGTGAGACACTTCATATCGAAATTCCAAATGAGTATAGATAACTGCAAATAACAGTTTGTAGGGGAGTTCTGATACTCCCCTATAAAAATGGCTATTTATCAACTGTTTGTTGTGACATAGCCATTTTTAAACTGTCTTGCATCATAATCATTAATATCTACCATAATTAGTTTAGATTTTGCTCGTGTAACTGCAACATAATGATTATATATATCTTGTTCTTTTGATAATTTATAATCTGATATAAATAAAATTACCTGCTCAAATTCTAAACCCTTTGATGAATGCAGTGTAATTGATATACGTTTTAGATTATCAATATAAAACGCTGGATAATAAAACTCATTACAAATTGTTTCATATAAACTCTTACAATGAGCACTTTTTGTTTCATATCCTAAGTATTCAGCCATTAAAACTATTTTTTCTTCAAAAAGAATATAATCTTTTTCCCTTATACATTTTTCTAAATCACTTAATGATTTTTTAATATAATTCAAAACTTTTTTATTTCCAATTATTTCATTTGGTATTTCATCTCTAAAATCAAAAGCTGAATATTTTGGCAAAATAAAAAATTTAGCAATAGCCTTATACATCCAAGCTGTCTCTGTTGTTATATCAGAAATTGGCGTTTTAGGCACATATGTGAATTCAATATTTTCAGATGTTAATTCTTTTGCTCCATTATTAGCCTCTTCATTTTTATATCTTAATAATGCACAATTTTTTTCCAAATCTAAATAAGGAATAATATCAGATACCCAATTATCTTCTGTAGTACATACTATTATTACTGATGATAAATCCTCTATATCCCTATACAAACTTCTAGTCTCTTTACATAATAAATTAGAATAGTTTTGTATTTGTTGACAAGAACGATAATTATGTCTCATAACCTTTTTTGAAAAATCTTCTCTATTCCAAATCTCCATAAATGATTCTGGATATGCTCCTCGCCATATATAAATAGATTGTTTTTCATCACCAACAATAAAAATGTCAATTTTTAAGTTTTCACAAATATACATAAAAAAATTATGCATATCTTTATCACAATCTTGATATTCATCTACATAAATTTTAAAATATTTTGCTTGCAAATATAATCTACAAGCTTTAGATTTCTTTAAAATATTCAAGGCAAGTTGAAATATAAAATTTTCACTATTTTTTTCATATGAACCTAAAATCTGTTCATCTTTTATTCTTTTTAATCCCTCTTTAAATGTCTTAATTTTTTTTGAATAATCTGTACTTATATCTAATTTATATTCTCTCCCATATACGTCTCTCATAAAAGGTTTAATAATTTCTTCAATAGCAAAACTATTATTCGTTCCAATAAAATGATTACTTGTATCTATCGTTAAACGTTCCTTAATCTCAGTAGCTGCTTTAATAGTAAAAGTAATTGCTGCAATACTTTTATGTGTATGTTGATGCTCAATATCATATATAATTTTAGAAACCATTGTATATGTTTTTCCTGTACCAGCACTCGCTCTTACAATCAAATTACCTGATTGTTCAACAATTTCTTTCTGTGTTGAAGATAACATTAAGACATTACCTCTCTTAAACAAGCAAAATTATAATGATTATAAATACATTCACAATCTTTATTGGAAAGTTTCTCAACCAGTTCAACCATATGATTATTTTTAGCCTCTTGCAAATATTTAATCGGCTCTCCTTTTGCTTTTAAAAGATAAGTAACCATTTTATCATGAATAACCTCGTCCAAATCTTCCTCCAAACTACATCTTGATAAATACATTAAATATTTTTCTCTAATTTGATCAAGTTTTTCTTTGTTATCATCATATAATTTTCTCTTTGCTTCAACACCATCTTCATTAATAGGTCTTTCTGGAAGAATATCTGTTCCGATATAATTATTTAATCTAGAAAATCCTAATACACTATACGTATTTTTACTGTTTTTTCTCAAATCATTATCCGTTTTTATGATACATGGTATATTTAATGCTTTCAATATTTCTAAATATGGTTTAAATCCAAACCCACCTACTTGAAGTATATAAATACCTCTAGCTTCATAAATTGGATCTATCTCAGATAATACTTTTCCAAACAAAACAATTTCAGATGGACCTTCAACGAGTAATACTTTATCTGCAAAAATGGCTTCTACTAAGCCTTTATTTAACATTTTTCTCTGGCTTCTAAAATCCGTAGGCACTGTATAAACAAAACTTTTGCTTATAATTTTATCTTTATTATATATACGTATCAAATTTACCTTATCCATCTCTGCCAATACATATTGTGAATGTGTTGTCATAAACAAATATTGATATTTATTATCAAAAAATAAAATATGTGACAATATTATTTGCATAGATCTATGAAGATGATTTTCTGGTTCTTCAATTAAAAAAAGATTAATTTTTTTTTCTTCATCTTCTCTGGAAAGAATCTCCCAAATAGTATATACTAACAATTTTTTACGACCTTCACCCGAAGTTGGATATAATAAACTTTCTTCATCTTGTTTTATATAAGGAACAATATTGGAATATACTCCTTTTATTGCTATTTCTGATTTTACGGATACAGATACATCATTTTGTCCAAATTTTTTACATTCCGGTGAAATTTTTTCCTCAAATGCCTTTACTCCAGATAAATTAGCTATTTGTTTATTTAACATATCACATGTATTTTGAATCTCGTCTAATTTTTCTTTATCCTTTTCGCTATCATTAATAAGTAGCTTATTAACATTCTTTCTAAACAATGCATATAAATCAACATATGCATCAATATAAATTACATTAAAAACATAATCAATATCAAAAAAAGTGCCATGTATATTCATTTCTTCTAAATCATCAAGATCACCACCCCAATATAAAACTGGAATGCCTATCATTTCTTTTTTATTATAATCAGCTTTTACTTTAATATATACTATATTTTGATTTGAAAGTAGTGCACCTTTTAATTTTGCACGTAATTTTTGACTATCATTATTATCCGTATCACTAATATCAATTGCAACAATAATTTCTATTGGCTTATTTACTGTTTTTTTATAATAATCAGTATCAATAAAATTTTGTCTTCTAATATCTTTATCAAAAATAAATCTTAATGCATACAAAAAATTAGTTTTACCAACATCATTCATACCAAATAAAACATTTTTATTAGTTAAATTTATTGATATATCTTCAAAATTTCTAAAATTTTTTATTATTACTGAACAAAACTCCATAACATTATATCTCCCATATAATATATAAATATATTATAAAATTTTTTCAATTTCTTTTATTGACATAATAAGATTTTCTTCAATATCTTTATCATAATTTATTCCGATTTTCTCCCAAAATTCTTTTCCAATAAGTTTATTTAAAGATTTAGGTATAGTTGAAGAACAATTCGTATTAATACAGGCTACAAACCAATGATTTTGAAACTTACTTAATTCATCTATTGTTCGTTTAGTCTGAGAACCTGTTAATGTATTTTTTTGTGTTTTTAATTGTGTATAATATAATTTATTATCATATAATACAATAATATCAACCTCTGGTATTTTATAACCTAAATCAAGTTCTGGAGAAATTACATTAGGTGCTAAATCGGCTATTTTTTCCCACAATAATCCTAATTTTGTACTATATGTACGAGTAATTGCATTTGCTGCACTTAATTTATAAGCATTTGCTAATTGATATATATTATTTTTTTTATTACAGCTATCATTTTTTAATTTAATAAGCTCTGGTTTTATATCTCTAGTAAAATCTTCAAAAAGTTTTTTAATCATATGACGCTTATCTTGTTTTAATTCTAACATATTATAGATTTCTTGTTCTGTATAAAATTTATTCATAAAAACACCCCTTAATAAAATTTACTTGATATATTTTTTATAATATGATAATATTGGTCTATAATAATTTCGTTTTGGAAATAAGGAGATTACCACTTGAAAGAAAATCTATTATCAGTTAAAGACATTTCTAAAAAATTAAAAGTAACTACTCAATATGTACGCCAACTAATCCGTAATAATTCTATAAAAGCTTTATCTGTTGGTAATCAATGGATAATAACAGAAGACGATTTAAATAACTATATGAAAGAACATAACATTATAATAGAACCAGATGATCATTCATATAAAAAAAAGGAAATACCTAATATAACAGCCTTAAGTTTTTTTTCTGGTGCAATGGGATTAGATATTGGTATGAATAATGTAGGTATTCCTACATTATTAGCTTGTGAATCTAATAAATATTGCCGAATGACTATTAATGAAAATAATAAAAATATTGCTCTAATTGGAGATATAACAAAATATACATCTCAAGAAATATTAAAAATGGCAAATATTCCAGAAGGAAGAAAAGTAGACATTATCTTTGGTGGTCCGCCATGCCAAGCCTTTAGCACAGCCGGCTCTCGTCGTGCCTTTGATGATGAACGAGGCAATGTATTTTTACATTTTCTAGATATAATAGGAGAAATAAAACCTACCTATATAGTAATTGAAAATGTTCGTGGTTTACTTTCAGCTTCTTATCCATATAAAAAAATTCTTAAGCCTTTTAAAGGTGGTGCTTTATTAATCATCTTAGATAAATTAAGAAGTTTTGGATATAATATTTCATTTAATTTATATAATGCTGCAAATTACGGTGCACCACAAACACGAGAAAGAGTTATCCTTATTGGAAAATTAAATGGAAATAAATTACCTTACCTACAACCAACACATTCTAATGATATAAAATTTAAATTAAAGCCATGGCATACATTACAAGATGCTTTCTCTTCTTTAAAACCAAATACGGAACATCATTATATAGAATTTCCTGAAAAGCGATTAAAATATTATAAAATGTTAACTGAAGGTCAATATTGGAAACATTTACCTTTAAATGAACAGAAAGAAGCTATGGGAAAAGCTTACTATTTGGGTGGAGGCAAAACTGGATTTTATAGAAGATTATCATTATCCAAACCTTCTCCGACATTAGTAACAAATCCAACAATGCCAGCTACAGATTTATGTCATCCAATTTGTAATAGACCTTTAAGTATAGAAGAATATAAAGCAATCCAAGGATTTCCTACTGATTGGAAAATCTGTGGTCCTATTTTAGAACAATATAAACAAATTGGTAACGCTGTTCCAATAAAACTAGGTGAAGCTATTGGTAAAGCTATTCTTGATGACATGAATAATGTTAATCAGCCAACTATTAAAGATTTTAAATACTCTCGATATTTAAATACAAATGAAACTGACTGGGAATATGTTACTCGTAATTTATATGAAAAATTACTATCTACATCTCTATTTTAAATATAGTATATAGTAAAATTATTTACCAATTTTACTAATAATTTCTTATACATCAAAAATTATTCTAAAAACAATCTATTTTATTATAAATTTAACTCTAAATAACTGCAATTAAATATTACATTCTTATATTCTTTATTATAAAAATAGGCTACATCTCATAAGATGCAGTCTATTTTTATTTATGCAGATTATTTTTATACTTAAAGCACTCTTCACATTTAATAGCACAATCTTCCATTTCAAAAACATTAGATTTTCTTTTAACTCCAATATAAGGAATATTTTTTTCATTGCAGATATCAATAATTTCTTTTCGTTTAATTGGAGGCATTCTATTTCCTAAATATACCTTAGTAATTGGAAAAAATGGCATACAATATTTACTAGCCTCTTGATTTTTTTCCATAGGAAGTAATAATCTCCATTCATTTTGAAATGCCCAATCTATACTTTTTCGTAATGCACCATGAAAATATATATTCCATAAAGCGTCTTTATTCATTCGTTCATCTTGTATTTTTATAAGACGTTCTGTTATATCTGGACGAATTTTACAATAAATCATTGGATAAAGATTTTGATATATTTCTTGATATTTCTCTTCATTAGGCAAAATCTCATATTCAAGACAAAAACCTCTATGACAATCTGCATATGCTCCACCCCACATTAATTGTGAATATGGAGTAGTTGCAAAGCAAGTAACTCTAAAAGTATTCTTTAATCTATCATTAAATTCATTAAACTCATCAAAAATTGTTTTTCCTATTGCTATACCTAAATCATTATTATTTTCCCTTAAATTTATTTCCAATCTAGTGCAAAACAATTCATTTGATAATTGTTTTATTTCTGAATCTGGTTTTTGAATAAATGCATTTCTACTATCATTAAAATTTTTAAAAGATGTATATATTACATTAAAAAAAATATTTCCAATTTCTTGCATAGATAATGTTTTATCTACTTCAATTCCACAACGACTACAATACTCTATTAATCGCAATTTCTGATATTTTTCAAAATCAATATTAATATCTGAATCATATACATCATCAAAATTATTAGGTGTTTGCATATATACAGTATTATCTCTTAAAGCTTGTATAGAATAATTTGCTTTAGTTTTTTCTTCTATTGTATTAGGGAAATATTTATATAATTTTTTAGGCATAATTTTTCTTGTTTGTAAACTATATTCTTGACACCCCATTTTTTCTATCTCATTAATATTCGCAGGCATCATATTTATCATACAAAGAAATGGGGCAATTTGTGATAAATATGATATTACCTTACCAAAATCTTTAAAATCTTTTATTTCATCAATAATCATAAAAACCCTTCTATCATAAATTATCTTTTATTCATATCGCCAATTATACCACTTACATATTAAACAAAATATATAATTTTATTTTTCCATATTATATCTTCTTCTATAATACTCTATCGTTCTATACTCTAAAACATCTTTCATATTATCTACAAAAACTTTATTTTTTATAATATCATTTAGATTTTCATTTAAAGCTAATGCAAAATTTTCTTTCTCTACAAAGAAGCCTTTCCCTGAAGATTTTAGATATTTTATCGGCATGATTTTTGCTTTTGCTAGATGTTGTTTATCTGTTATTTTTAAATATTTATCATAAGTCATATCACTTGCAAAATCTTTCCAGTTTTTATTTTTACTGAAAAATTCTTTCCATGTAAATAAAACGTCTTCATCTGTTATCACTGATTTTATATTTTCTTGATTATAAAAAGCATACAATATCGGCATTTTATATACTTTTTGCATATCTGTCGTTTCTATTAAATTGATAAAATCTCTGCCAATAGTTTTATATACTGCTTTTTCATCATCAGACAACTCATTTAAATCATTTAAGAAATCTAAATAATGTCTGAATGGATTTTCTTTTGCATGGCTCATACAGTATTGATAAATACTATCTTCCATATAAGTGAATAACTCCACTCTTGTTGGTCTTTGCTCTAACAATTCCTTGATACGAAAATATTCATTATTTATTTTTTCCTTCATGGTTAAAGTTTTCATATCCATTTGTTTAAATAAATCTATTAATTGCATATCGAAATTAAGGATACAATCATCAGGTAAATCTTTTTCTTGATATACATAAGTTCTTTTGCCTTCTGTTGTACTATCAGTCAATAGCGAAATAAATTTGCCTGCTTTTACATAATTACCGATAAAATCCAATACATTTAAATATTTTTTTCCTTGATAAGTGCGAAGTCCTCTACCTAATTGTTGCAAGAAAATAATCGGCGATTGGGTAGGTCGCAAAAACATCACCATATCTATAGAAGGAATATCCACACCTTCATTAAACATATCTACAGAAAAAATGACTTTTATCTGCCCTTGTTTCAATTTATTTATAGCTTCTTTTCGCTCCATAGCATACTCGCCACTGGCTTCACTGTAGACCGCCACCGAAGCAATACCTCGTTTATTGAAGTCTTTCGCCATCATTTCTGCATGTTGTTTAGAACAGCAAAAAGCTAAAGCTTGCTTTGAAGCATATTTTTGATAATATTTATAAATCAATTCAAATCTTTTTGTATTAGCTTGATAAATATTTGTGAGTTCTTCTTCATTATATCGACCTTTCACTAAATGCAAATGTGAATAATCTGTTTCGTCATATATACCATAATAGTGAAAAGGCACTAATATTCCTTTATTTATCGCTTCTTTTAAAGTTATTTCATAAGGCACATTATAATCACATAATTCATATATATTTTTTCCATCTAAGCGCTCTGGGGTGGCAGTTAAGCCTAAAAGAAATTTTGGTTTGAAATAATTCACTATTTTTTTATATTGAGCAGTAACTGCATGATGAAATTCATCTATGATGATATATTCAAAATAATCTCTAGGAAAATATGCTTCATTTAAGTATTCATCTTTAGCCAATGTCATGACAGAAGCAAAAATCATGGATTTATCTTTATCTTTTTGTCTTCCATAAAAAAGACCATAATCTTCGGATTTACGGACATTTTTAAAAGCTTCTACTGCTTGATATAAAATTTCTTCTCTGTGTGCTACAAATAATATTCTTTTATAATTAACTGAGTCAAATGCTGATAAATACGTTTTGCCAATGCCTGTGGCTGCATGAATTAAAGCTTTTGTCGCTCCTTCATTTCTGCTGTTATTCAAAGCATATAAAGCTTCTATCTGTACCTCTCTTGGCTGAATTAATGGCGTGATATTTTTATTTTCTGTTTTATATTGTTCTAAATCCTTGATTATTGCTGGTTTTCGCCAGTATTTAGCATATCTATATAATTCTTCATCAGTGATAACAATAGCATGATTATAAAATAAATCCTCAAAAGTCACGAAAAACTGCTGAAAACTATCTTTATCCAGTAAATCATTAAATCTATAATTCCATTCAATACCTGAAGTTAAAGCACTTCTTGAGATATTTGATGAACCTATATATATTTCACTATAGTCATCATAATGAAAGAAATAGGCTTTAGGGTGAAATGAATGTATATTATCATCATAAAATCTTAAATCTACTTGATTATTTAATTCTTGTTTTATCAAATACAACGCTGATGGCTGTGTTATATTTAAATAATTTCCTGTCAAAATCCTTATCGGTATTTTCTTAGCTACTGCCTGTTTCAAATCTTTTAGAAGTAAACGCACTCCTGACTCCATCAAAAATGAAACAATGATATCTATTCTTTTAGCCTTATCTATACTGTTTTTTAATTGAAAATATAATTGCTTAGATTTTGTCTGTCCACCAGTTAAAACATTTGTAAAATTTATTATTTCTTCCTTAAGATTAGATTGAGCCATTTTTCATTTCCTCGCTGTGGTCTTACGTCTGCTGTTATCCATTGTTCTTCTACTTTCAAATTCTCTACATTAGCAATCAATTTAGCAAAGCTATCTTCTGTCATATCTGTGAAATATCTGCCATTTCGCTCGCCAGAAAAATCTCCATATTTAAATGATGTATAGATTATGCCTTCATCTTTTAGAGCCTTGCTCATTCGCTTAAAAACATCAACTAAATCATCTAAAGATAAATGCAATATAGAAGAACAAGCCCATATACCATCATATTTATTTACTATAGATAATTCATTAAAATACATATGACGAACTTTTATATTTGTATATTCACTAGCGATTTTGCAAAGTTCTATCGAGCCATCTATCGCATCTACATTAAAATCTCTAGCTAAAAAATACTTCGTATCTCTACCAGAACCACAACCAAAATCTAAAATATAACCTTTAGCTGGCAATTTATTTATAAACTTATCTTGAGTAGCCTTAAAATCCACATTTAAAGTTCCCTCAACAAATTCTTTAGCATTAATATCATAATAATTTATAGTCTTATCCAACATAAAATAAACCCTTCTCAAATATATCAATATATTATTTTATTATACACTATCTATTTAACTAAAAAATTAATAAAAAAAGGATATGACTTTATGCCATATCCTTTACTTCTTTACATATTTTATACTAAAAACAATTTCATTCTAAACATTTTGCCGTTATCGGCAAGTTATTAACTAAAAATATCAATTATTTTTAAATTTTATTTTGCTGATAAAAATAAAAAACAATTTTAAACTACTATCAATAATTCTATTATCAATCAAGCTTTAACATACGATAGCCAATCCCTATATGTGTTTGAATATATTCTGGATTAGCTGTATCTATTTCTATTTTCTTACGCAATGTTGCCATAAATACACGCAAAGAAGCTACATTATTATCCCAAGCATTACCCCATACTTCTCGTGTTATATAAGTATGCGTTAATACTTTGCCTATATTTTTAGCCAATAAACATAATAATTTATATTCAATCGGTGTTAAATGTAATTCTTTACCTCTACAATATGCACAACCAGATACATAATCTATCTTTAACTCGCCATTAACAAATATACTATTTTCCTTATGCGGAGTTTGTACATAATTTATCCTGCGAATAGTAACTCTAAGTCTAGCTAAAAATTCTTCTACAGAAAAAGGCTTTGTTATATAATCATCTGCCCCAGCATCTAAAGCTTCAATTTTATCTCTATCTTCACATCTAGCACTAATTACAATAATTGGCATATTTGACCACGAACGAACTTTTGTTATAATTTCTACTCCATCCATATCAGGAAGTCCCAAATCCAATAGCATAATATCTGGTTGATTTGATACTGCTTCTAATAAAGCCTGTGAGCCTGTAGTTGCTACGTGAAATTTATAATTTTGCATTTTTAATGTAGTAGATATTAAATTCCTAACTGCTGCATCATCTTCAACAATTAATATCATTGGCTTATTCATTAAAATTAATCTCCTCTTTTGGTAACGTAAATATAAAAACTGTTCCTTGTGGTTTATTATCTCTTACTTTTATCTCTCCACCATGTGCCATAATAATAGATTTACACAAACTAAGACCTATACCCATTCCTCTTCTACTATCAGCTACAGTAGAATTTGCTGTATAAAACATTTCAAAAAGCTTGTCTTTTGCTTCATCACTAATGCCTTGACCATTATCTGCGATAGAAACTTCAATTTTATCACTTTTTATTTTTGCACTAATAGTAATAGTTGAACCTTTTGGGGTATATTTTATGGCATTATCTATTATATTTATAAATACTTGTACTAATAAACGTGCGTCAACTTTCATCATCATTATATCTTTTGTTTCTTCAAAAACTATATGATGATTTTTTCCTCGACGATATAAATGCTTTAAAGCTTCATTTATAATATCGTCTAATAACTCAGTTTGTAAGTTAATCTTCATCGTCTTATTTTCTATACGCGTAATAAATAAAATATTCTCTACTAAATTAATCAACCACATTGAATCATCATAAATATTATTATATAATTCCTGTCGTTTAACATCATCTATTTTAGCGCTATTACTCAATAAAAAGTCAGCATTACCAGAAATACTTGTAAGTGGTGTTCTTAAATCATGCGAAATTGAACGCAACAAATTTGACCTAAGCTGTTCATTTTTTGCTTGTAAATAAATTTCTTGACGCTTTTTACTATATATTTCTTTTTCTAAAGCTAATGCACATTCACCTAAAATAGATAAGACCAAATTATTTTCAAATACATCTAAATCTTCATTATTAATAGCTATACCTACAACACCATATACATTATCTTTAGAACGAATTGCCAAATACTGACATTTAGCATTATTTAATGTACCTGTTTTTACACCTGCTCGTTTATTATTTTTATAAACCCATTGTGCTACAGCTCTCTCATTACTATTTATCAATTGTTCTGTATGAACATCATTTTTTACATTATAAACAACAGGTGGCAATAAACCTTTTTTATCCGCACTATAATACACTATTGTTTTGTTTAACAATTTTAAAAGTTGATGAGATGTAACTGTTGCTATAGCTGCATCACTGCCTGCTTGTTGCAATAATTGATTTGTCTCTAATAATATTTTAGTTCTATAAGCTAATTTAGCAGACTGTATAGCTTGTTTTTTTATTTTATTAGTGAGACCTCCTGTAACAAAAGCTGATACAAACATTACAGAGAACGTAATAATATATACTGGGTCATATGCCGTAAAAGTATATCTAGGTTCAATAAATAAAAAATCAAATGCTAATACATTCAAAACGGATAATACTACACTATATAATCTCTTAGATGTTTTTAAGGCAGCAATTAATACACCTAAGATATATACTGTCATGATATTAGCTTCTCCTAAATTCACCGAATAAAATAACATACCAATCATACTAGTTATTATTAAAATAACTAATATAGTTATAATATCTGATGTATTACATATCTCTCTTTCATTTACTGATTTCTTCCAAAAATTTTTATAAAATAAAGCTTTATTATCTGGAATTACATGTATATCTAAATTCGGTAATTGTTCAATTAATTTATCGGTAAAAGATTTACGCATTAAACGCATAAATCCATTTCTAGCAGTACTTCTTCCTATAACTAATTTTGATACACCAGCAAGTCTTGCAAATTCTGCTATTTGAAACGGTATATCTTCTCCTACTACCATTTCAATTTTTGCTCCTAATTGCTCTGCTAAATGAATATTTTCCTTCAATCTTTTTTTATTTTCTAATGAAGTTTTTTCAAAACTTGATGTCTGTACAAATAAAGCTGTAAATTGAGCTTTAAAAGCATTTGCCATTCTTGCCGCTGTACGAATAATTTTAGAATTTGATGGCGATGATGATAAACATACTAAAATATGTTCATTCGTATAATAATCTTTATTATTTTCATTTTTAACCTTTAAAGATATTTTATTTACTCTATCAGCCATGCGACGAAGTGCAATTTCTCTAAGCGCTGTTAAATTTTCAACAGTAAAAAAATTGCCTAATGCCCTATCAGCTTGTTCTTTTTGGTAAATTTTTCCTTCTGATAAACGTGTTACTAAATCCGATGGTTCTATATCTACTAATTCCACTTGCTCAGCTTCATCAAAAATTCTATCTGGTATACGTTCTCTCACAATTATTTTGGTAATTGAAGCCACAATATCATTTAAGCTTTCTATATGTTGTACATTAATTGTTGTATATACATCAATGCCTGCTTTTAATAATTCTTCAATATCCTGATAACGTTTGATATGACGACAACCATCTGCATTTGTATGTGCTAATTCATCAACCAAAATTAATTGTGGATTTCTTTTTATAGCTGCATCTAAATTAAATTCATTTAAAGTTATATCTTTATGATTAATCACTAATGGTGAAATTACTTCTAAACCATTAACTAAAGCTGCAGTTGCTGGTCTTGCATGAGGTTCTATATAGCCTGCTACTACATCAATTCCTTGCTTTTTGGCTTCATGTGCAGCTTCTAACATAGCATAAGTTTTACCAACACCTGCTGCATAGCCAAAAAATATTTTTAATTTTCCTCGTTTTGATTCATGCTCTTCTCTATGAATTTGTTCCAAAATTTTCTCTGGCGATTTTCGTATAATTGGCATATAAGCCCCTCCCAATTACATATATGTTATAAACCAATATACCTCCACATCAAAATATATTTGATATATATTTGACGTGGAGGTTATCCATTTAAAATATTAAATTATCTTATCTAACATTAAATTAACTTTTAAAACATTTACTGTTTCTTCACCAAATAAGCCTAATACTTTATGATTAGTACATTTATCGATAATAGCATTTACTTCTTCTTTAGTCATATTATTTTCACGAGCTAATCTTTCTACTTGGTATTTTGCTGCAGCTACAGATATATCTGGATCTAAACCGCTACCAGAATTAGTAACCAAATCTACAGGAATAGGCTCATTACCTTTTTCTGGATTAGCTTTTCTGATTTTTTCTACACGCTGTGCTATTAATTTTTCATAATCTTCACTTGCAGGACTTAAATTTGATGGAGCTGCATATGCTAACTGATTTCCCTCAGTATCTTTATAAGTACTAACATCAATTTTTGTTATACGACCCCACATATATCTATCACTTGTATATTGTTGACCTAATAATTCACTACCATATTTTACACCATTTACTTCGATAATTTTGCCGTTTGCAGAGTTTGGAAATAATACCTGACAAATACCTGTCATTACCATTGTATAAATAAATCCACAAAAAACAGTGAAAATAATTACTGATAGCAATGCTTTTTTGAAATTATCCATTACAAACTCACCTTTCTTAAACTAGACCTAGACCAACTAATATAACATCAATAATTTTTATACATATAAATGGCACTATAATACCGCCTAAACCATAAATCAAAAGATTTCTTTTTAACAATTCCCCTGCGGGTACTTCACGATATTTTACACCTTTTAAAGCCAAAGGAATTAATGCCACAATGATAAGTGCATTATAAATTATTGCTGATAAAACTGCAGATTGAGGACTGTGTAAATTCATGATATTTAATGCCGATAATCCAGGATATAAAGATAAAAATAATGATGGTATTATCGCAAAATATTTTGCTAAATCATTAGCAATACTAAATGTAGTTAAACTACCACGAGTCATTAACAATTGTTTACCAATGCGAACTACTTCAATTAATTTTGTAGGTGAAGAATCTAAATCTACCATGTTACCAGCTTCTTTAGCAGCCTGAGTGCCTGTATTCATTGCTACTGCTACATCTGCTTGAGCAAGTGCTGGAGCATCATTTGTACCATCACCAGTCATTGCTACTAAATGACCTTTAGCTTGAAAATCACGTATCATGGCTAATTTACCTTCTGGTGTAGCTTCTGCTAGAAAGTCATCTACACCTGCTTCAGCGGCTATAGCTGCTGCTGTTAATGGGTTATCACCTGTAATCATAATAGTTTTAATACCCATTTTACGAAGGTCAGCAAATTTTTCTGCTACACCATCTTTTACAATATCTTTTAAATTAATAACACCTAATATTTTATAATCTTGAGCTACAACCAATGGTGTACCACCTATTTGAGCTACACGTTTCACAGCTTCCTCACACTGTGCAGAATAAATACCACCATTTTCTATTACATAAGATTTTACTGCATCAGCAGCACCTTTTCTAATTTCATGTCCATCATAATTTACACCACTCATTCTAGTTTTAGCAGTGAACGGTATAAATTCCATATGATTTTCCTCAATATTTCTACCACGAATGCCAAATTTTTCTTTAGCCAAAATTACAATACTACGACCTTCAGGTGTTTCATCTGCTAAAGAAGATAATTGAGCTGCATTTGCCAAAGTTTTTTCATCAATTCCATCTACAGGAATAAATTCAGAAGCTTGACGATTTCCAAGTGTTATTGTGCCTGTTTTATCAAGCATTAAAATATCAACATCACCAGCAGCTTCAATAGCACGACCGCTCATTGCTAATACATTAGCTTGATTTAATCTACTCATACCAGCTATACCAATAGCTGAAAGCAAAGCACCAATTGTCGTAGGAGCTAAACACACAAGTAAAGCGACTAAAGTTGTTATTGAAGAAGGATTTTCCATACCTGCTTGTTTAGCAGAAAAATCAGAGTAAGTATATAAAGACATTGTTACTAAAATGAAAATAATAGAAAGAGCTATTAAAAAAATCTGCAAAGCCATTTCATTTGGAGTTTTCTTTCTCGCAGCGCCTTCAACCATAGAAATCATTTTGTCCAAGAAAGATTCGCCACTATCACAAGTAACACGAACTACAAGCCAATCAGAAGTAACAGTCGTACCACCTGTTACAGCACTACGGTCGCCACCACTTTCTCTAATAACTGGAGCAGATTCACCTGTTATTGCTGATTCATCAACAGATGCTGCCCCTTCAATTACTTCACCATCAGCAGGAATTTGTCGACCTGCTTTAACAATAACAATGTCTCCTTTTTTTAATGAAGAAGATACTACTACCTCATAATTTTCTTTATTATTTACATCATGAAGTTTATACGCTTCTACATCTTTTTTAGCTGCACGAAGTGCATCAGCTTGTGCCTTGCCCCTGCCTTCAGCAATAGCTTCAGCAAAATTAGCAAAAATACAAGTTAACCATAAAATTATAGCAATTGCTAAAGTATAACCAGATGAAACATCTTGTACACCACTAAGTGATGCTACCCAAAGTAAAGAAGTCAAAATTGCTGAAATATATACTAATAACATTACAGGGTTTTCAGCTTGCACTTTTGGACTTAATTTTATAAATGAATCTTTAATAGCTCTTACAACCATTTGATTATCACTGAGAGCTGATTTAGTTTTTATCATTATTTTTAGCACTCCCCTTATGAAATCATGCTGAAATATTCAGCAATAGGTCCCAAAGATAACGCTGGGAAAAAGTTTAGCGCACCTACTAAAATTACAATAAATATCAACAAGAACACAAACATTGCATTACTTGTAGATAAAGTACCTGCGGTAACTGCCACTTTTTTCTTCTGTACTAAACTACCTGCTATAGCTAAAATACCAACAATAGGTAATAAACGTGCAAAAATCATAGTTAAACCAATACTAGTATTTAAAAATGGTGTATTCGCATTAAAGCCAGCAAATGCAGAACCATTGTTACCACCAGCAGAAGAATAAGCATATAACATTTCAGAAAAACCATGAGCTCCTACATTATTTAAACTGTCTGCTACACTAGGCACTATAGCTGCAATGCCACTTGCTACTAAAATACCAATTGGTGTTGCCAAACATACAAGTACAGCCCATTTCATTTCAAATGGTTCTATTTTTTTACAGAGATATTCTGGTGTACGACCAACCATTAACCCAGCAATGAATACTGTTAATATGGCAAACGCTAACATACCATATAAACCACAACCAACACCGCCAAAAATAACTTCTCCTAATTGCATTTGAAGCATTGTAACTAAACCGCCAAGAGGTGTATAGCTATCATGCATAGAGTTTACTGAACCATTTGATGCAGCTGTTGTATAAGCTGCCCAAGTAGAAGATTGAACTATACCAAAACGAGCTTCCTTCCCTTCCATATTTCCTCCAGCTTGATAATCCGTGCTAACAATATCTACAGCACCATTTTGAGCAAGCTGTGGAGTACCATTCTGTTCATTTATTGCTATAATTGATAAAAATGCTATCAACATGATATACATAGCTGCAAAAATAGCAATACCTTGTTTTTTATCTCTTATATTACGACCAAATGTAAAACATAATCCTGCTGGAATTAATAATAAAGCAGTACATTCAATCATATTTGTAAGTGAGTTAGGGTTTTCTAATGGATGCGCGGAATTTACACCGAAGAATCCACCACCATTTGTACCTAATTGTTTAATAGCAATCTGGCTTGCACCAGGTCCCATTGGCACGAATTGTTTTGTAACAATTGTCGCACCTTCTACTTTTTCGCCATCAACAAATACTATGTTATTATCTTTATCAATAGTAGCATTTTCAATGATATTACCTTCACTATCTACAGCAATAGGTTCAACTAATTGTACAGCTTGTCCTGGAGATAAATTCTGTACTACACCTTGAGAAGCTAAGGCCATAGTAACTACCACACTTAATGGTAATAAAATATAAATTGTAGAACGCGTTAAATCCACCCAAAAGTTACCAATAGTATGTGATTTTGCTCTAACAAATGCACGGATTAAAGCGAATAAAACTGCTATACCAGTTGCTGCTGAAACAAAGTTTTGCGTAGTAAGTCCCATAAATTGAGAAAAATAACTTAATTGTGCTTCACCACTATATGCTTGCCAGTTTGTATTTGTAGCGAAACTTGCTGCTGTATTAAAAGATAAGTGCCAACTCATAGCATCAATATTCTGTGGATTAAATGGCAATTTATCCTGAAAACATTGAAAAATATATAAAAAACCTAAACCAATAAAGAAAAACCATATTACAGATGATAAATATGTTTTCCAAGTCATTTCTTCATCTTTTTTTACACCTATAATTTTATAAATAAGATTTTCAATCGGTGATAATATTTTAGACAAAAATACATGTTCTCCATTCATTACTTTTGCCATATAAGTACCTAATGGAATAGAAAAAATAACAAGTACAATTAAAAATACAAGATATTGTATGATGATATCTGCACTCATTATTGTTCATCTCCCTTCATAAGTATGTAAAAATAATAGATAAGCAACAATATAGCGACTACGCCACTTATCCAAATCCAAATTTCCATTTTTATTCCTCCTTGCATTTTTATATCTTACTATAGGAAAAATAAAAATAGTGTTATGAAATATAGCTACTATATTAAGATTGTATTAAGATAAAAAAACTGCACTTTAAAGGCTTTTTACCTTTAAAGTGCAGTTTTAAATAAAAATTATTTTTTTAGAATTTAAATGTTACATTCGCAAGCCATTTATTAGCTGTTGTGAAATCACTATCTTGATATTCATAGCTGATACCATAAGCAATTTTATCACTTTCTGCTTCAACACCTAATTTATCTAGTAATTATCTTTAATTTGCCAATAAAAAAATAGTAGATACATTTGTACTTGCTATTTTTATTTAGACTATATTTAAATATTTTCCAAGTTTTTCTGTTTAGTTTCTACACCTAAAGCAAATACTGCTACAGCAATAATGATAAATACACTAGCAAACATATAGAAAACAGTATGCATATCTCTTCCAGCTTCTATCATCATACCTACAACAAGTGGAGCAGCCATACCACCGATACGACCGACACCTGCTGCCCAACCACTGCCCATAGCACGGATAGCTGTCGGATAAAGTTCTGGTGTATAAGTATAAACAACACCCCATGCACCAAGATTGAAGAAGGACATCACACAGCCCCAGAAGATAATCAATTCTGCACTTTGAGCTTGTCCGAAGAAATAACTTGCTACACCACTCATACATAAGAATAAAGATAATGTATATTTTCTGCCTAATTTATCCACCAGCCATGCTGCACAGAAATATCCAGGAAGCTGAGCAAAGGTAATTAAAAGCACATATTCAAAAGTTTTTACAAAGGCAAAACCTTGCTGATAAACGATAGCAGGAAGCCATGTAAAAATTCCATAATAACTATAAACGATACCAAACCATACAATCCAAAGCATGATTGTTCTTGCTAAATATTTACCAGACCATAAATCTTTTAATTTTGGTTTTTCTGTAGGTGTATCATCAGTTGTTACTTTTAAATCGCCTTTATATTTAACACCAAGACGCATTTCCAAATCATCTACGATTTTTTGAGCTTCTTCTACTTTGCCTTTAGATAATAAATATCTTACAGATTCAGGCATATGCAAACGAATGAAAAATACATAGATAGCAGGTAAAGCACCAATGATAAAAGCATAATGCCAACCATAAACAGGAATGAATAAGTAAGCGATACAAGCAGCTGCTATCCAGCCTACACCCCAAAAACTTTCTAATAAGACGATAAATCTACCACGTAAATTAGTTGGTGCATATTCAGACATAAGTGTCGCCGCTACTGGAAGTTCACCGCCTAGACCAAAACCAACGAAGAAGCGGAAAATCAACAAGGATTCATAACTCCATGAAACTGCACAAAGTCCTGTGGCTATACTGTACAAAATTACTGTTGCAGAAAATACAGCTTTACGACCGAATTTATCAGCGATAGAGCCTGCGATTACTGCCCCTATTGCCATACCAACAAGACCGATAGAGCCGATAGCCCCCATCTGCCCAGCAGATAAACCCCATTCTTTACCAAGTACAGGTAATACGAAAGCGATAAGCCCTGTATCCATTGCATCAAATAACCAACCAAGACCTGTGATAACTAATAATTTATAATGGAAACTACCTACTGGTAAAGCTTCCAATCTTTGTAATAACATTATTTACACTCCTTAATTTATAATCAAATTCTATGCAAATGTTTTAACGATAAATCTAAAATTGGTGCTGAATGAGTCAATGCACCGCTAGAAATGAAGTCTACACCGATTTTAGCTAATGCTTGTATATTTTCTTTAGTTACATTTCCAGAACATTCAGTTTGAGCTTTTCCGTCTATGAGTTTTATGGCTTCTTCCATCATATCTATGCTCATATTGTCAAGCATGATGATATCTGCTCTGGCTTCTAGAGCTTCTTTTACCATATCTAAATTTTCTGTTTCAACTTCTATTTTGCGTACAAATGGAGCATATGCTCTAGCTAATTCTATAGCTTTTTTTACACTGCCAGCAGCTCCAATATGATTATCTTTTAATAAGATACCATCAGATAAATTATAACGATGATTATTTCCTCCACCTACTGTAACAGCATATTTTTCAAAAATACGCATATTCGGTGTAGTTTTTCTCGTATCTAATAATTTTGTTTTACTGCCTGCTAATAAATTTACTACTTGATTTGTATATGTGGCAATTCCACTCATTCTCTGCAAATAGTTTAATGCCACACGTTCTCCTGACAATAATACTCTGATATCGCCTTTTACTTTGGCAAGTAAATCGCCTTTGTTCACTTTATCGCCATCTTTAGCCATAAATGTGATTTCGATATCTTTATCTAATAATTCAAAGGTTCTAGCAAATACATTTAAACCTGCTATTACACCTTCACCTTTGCAGATTAAATCCACTTCACCTAAAACTTTTTCTGGCATAATGGCATTAGTTGTTACATCCTCGCTAGTAATATCTTCTTGCAACGCCATCAAAATCAATTTATCTGCATTCATTTTCATTGTTATTTCATTCATCTTGCACTTCTCACTTTATCCATTTCATTGAAAATAGCTTTTTTATATTCTTGCGCTAAGATTATTTTTTCTCTATCTATATTTTGTTGTACATTATTTGCTAATTGAGCAAAATCTATATCGTATTTTTTATGTTGTGCATTTTCATCATCATGGATTTTATTAACTGCTCTTTTGGCGAATACCAATCCTTCTAATAATGAATTACTAGCTAATCTATTTGCTCCATGAACTCCATTACAACTTGTTTCACCAACGGCATATAAATTATTCATTGTAGTTTTGCTGTATTTATCTACATGGATACCACCCATATAATAATGCTGTGCTGGTACAATCGGTATCCATTGTTTAGTTACATCAAAGCCTTCTTCAAGACATTTTTCATAGATATGAGGAAAATGGTTTAAAATCACATCTTTACCAAGAACTGTCATATCTAACCAAACATAAGGTGTTTTATCCTTTGCCATTTGTTTTTTGATTTCAGCTGTCATCAAATCTCTAGGCAAAACTTCATTTGCAAAACGTTTTCCATCTTTGCCATATAATTTTGCTCCTTCACCTCTTACCGATTCAGATATCAAAAAGCTTCTACCTGGCTTATTTGTATATAATGAAGTTGGATGAATTTGCACATAATCTGGATTTTCAAGTTTTATATTATGGCGAAGTGCTATCGCTATGGCATCACCTGTCAAATGAGGATAATTTGTGGAATGTTCATATAATCCACCTATACCTCCACTAGCTAAAATTGTATTATCTGCTTCAATGGTCAAATACTCATCATTTTTATCCTTAGCTAAAATACCAAAACAAGTATTATCCTGTTCTATTAAATCTAACATAGTGACATATTCTAAAATATGTACATTAGGTAATTTCTGTACTGCTTTTAATAAATTTCTAGTGATTTCTTTACCTGTGATATCTTCATGAAATAAAATTCTAGCTTTAGAATGACAACCTTCTCTTGTATAATTTAATTCACCATTTTCTTGTCTAGCAAAATCTACACCATAGCCAATCAATTCATTTATGACTTCACGAGAAGAACGTATCATTATATCTACAGACTCTCTTCTATTTTCATAATGACCAGCTTTCAATGTATCTTCCATGAAGCTATTATAATCATTTTCATCCCTTAAGACACAAATACCACCTTGTGCTAAGAAAGAATCACTATTTTCTACAGCATCTTTTGTTATCATCAATATATTTTTATCACTAGGACAATGTAGTGCTGCAAATAAGCCACTAGCACCAGTACCTACAATCAATATATCTGTTTTATAATTTTGCATATTTACACCTTCATTATTTTGCTAATTCTAACATTTTTTCAAGTGGTTTCATCGCTTTGATACTTAACTCTTCATCAACTTCTACCACATATCTTTCATTCACTAAGCTATCTTTAACTTTCGTTAAAGTAACTTTTTTCATGTCATCACAATATTGTCTAGGTATTGCTGGCAAAAATAACTTATCTGGATTTTTTTGTTTCAATTCATACATAACACCATTTTCTGTACCAATGATGAACTCTTTTGCCTCAGAATTAGTGGCAAACTTTATAATTTCTGATGTACTGCCTACAAAATCAGCTAAATTCGTTACTTCTTCACTACACTCTGGATGAACTAAAAATAACGCATTTGGATGTGCTCTTTTCGTTTCAATCACTAAATTTACACTTATTTTTCTATGTATTGGACAATAACCATCATTGCAGATAATATTCTTTTCAGGAACTTTGCTCGCTACATATGCTCCTAAGTTACCATCTGGAATGAAGAAAATATTTTTATTTGATAATTTTTTCACAATCTCAACTGCGTTAGAAGAAGTTACACAAACATCAGAGACTGCTTTTAATTCAGCTGTAGAATTTATATAACAAACTACTGCTAAATCTTCGATTTGTTCACGCATTTTTTTTACTTTAGCAACACTTGCCATATGTGCCATTGCACAATCTGCATATCTATCTGGCAATAATACTTTCTTTTTAGGATTTAAAATTTTTGCACTTTCACCCATGAAAGATACTCCTGCAAATACGATTAAATCAGCATCAATATTTTTAGCAATTTTACTTAAATAAAAAGAATCTCCTATATAATCTGCAACTTCTTGAACATCATCAGGAACATAATAATGTGCCAAAATAACAGCATTTTTTTCTTTTTTTAATTGCTCTACTTCTTCTTTTAAAGACAACATCAAGATTTCTCCTTCACGGAATATTTTTTGATATTATACATCAAATATTAACAGCTGACAAGACAGTAATATATATAAATATTTTTCAATTGTCAATAAGAAGTCGTTTTTACTGCTAAACGAAGCAGTGATTTTACTTGATTATGATATAATTAAGCCAATATATTTTTGATAAATTTGTGAGGTAATCTTATGTTAGAATTCATCATTGGCAGAGCAGGAAGTGGCAAAACCACAGCTTGTTTAAATGCCATTAAAGAAAAATTAATCCATTCACCGACAGGGAAACCTCTAGTTATATTATTGCCTGACCATATGACTTTTGCAATTGAACGTCAATTAGCTTTGGAGTTAAAAGATTATGGCGGTTTTACTAGAGCTTATGTCTTGGGCATGAGCAGACTTGCCTATCAAGTATTAATGCGTTGCGGTGGGATACTCCATCCACATCTCAATGAAATCGGCAAGGAATTATTATTATCTAGAGTTTTAAGTTCTACAAAACTCTCTATCTTAGCCAAGGCTGCTCGCCAACATCATTTCACAGCTTCTGTATCGCAAATCATTGAAGAATTCAAAACTTCTGGTATAAGCGTTACTACTTTGCAAGATATTTTAACGCTTATTGATAATGATTCACTCAAACAAAAATTGAGCGATTTAACTTCTATTTACGCTGGTCTTGATGAACAGATGGCTGGTCGCTATCACGATAGCGAAGATATGATGGAACTTGCGATCAAAAAATTACCTGAATGTACATGGCTTCAAGATGCCGAAATTTGGATAGATGGTTTTGATGCTTTCAATCCTCAACATTTTCGCGTAGTCGAACAATTATTAGCATTAGCCAGTGATATTCATTTAACGTTATGCATCAATAATTTAAATGATATTGAACATGAAGCACCTACTGCTTTATTTCATCGCCAATTCAATGTATTTCAACAGATAAATAATATGACTAAAAAATTAGCTATACCTACAAAGATAACTACACTTACAGCAAATCACCGCCATAAACAACAAGATTTAGCCTTTATCGAAGAGCAATTATTTAAATTTCCTTTGACGAAAAGAAATTATACTGGCGGTCTTCAAGTAATCGAAGCACCTAATCGCCGTTTGGAATGTGAAGCTGTCGCCTGTGATATTTTGCGTCTATGTCGCGAAGAAAATTATCGCCATTATGATATCGGTATTTTAATCCGCAGTAGTGAAGATTATAGCGAATTATTGCAAGCTGTCTTGAATGATTTTAATATTCCTTATTTCAGCGATAGTAAGCGACAAACTGCTCATCATCCTCTAGCTGAATTAATCCGCTCTAGTCTAGAATCTATTTCTACATGGCAATATGAACCATTATTTCGAGCTTTTAAGACTGATTTCTTCAATGATAAATATTTGCAAACGCTTAAAAATCTCGAAGAAAATACAGATGAAATAAATTTAAATTTGACAGAACAAAAAGCTATCGCTCGCAAAGCCATTGATAAATTGGAAAATTATGTCTTAGCTTTTGGTCTTCGCGGTCGCAATCGCTGGTGTGAAGAAAGCGATTGGCGTTTTTCTCATCATAAACAGATTGACTCTATGGGTACAGATTTGGAAGAAGAAGCTAATTTCACTGCTATAAATTTAACTAGACGCAGTTTAGTCGCTCCTTTAGAGAAATTCTACACTGCTTGCCAAAATTCGCAGACTATCGAGGAATATACGCTTGCGCTATATGATTTTCTGCTCGATTTACAAATACCGACTCAATTGCAATTATGGGAAAAAATAGCCCAAGAACAAAATGATATTGCCCTTGCTAAAGAACATCATCAAATCTGGGATAATATCATTGAATTGATGGATCAATTAGTGCAGACATGTGGCAAGGATTATATCAATCTTGAAAATTATTTAAAATTAATCAATGATGGCTTAGATAGTATTCAGATTGCTTTAATACCACCTGGATATGATTATGTTACACTTGCACCATTTGAGCATAATACTTTAAACAACAAGAAAGCTATTTATATTTTAGGTGCTAATGAAAAAATCATGCCTCGCCATAGTAAAACAGAAGGTATCTTAAGTGATGCTGAACGTTTATTGATGGCAAGTCTAGGGCTGAATATCTCTAGCGGTACAATGGAAGATAATTTTGCCGAAAGATATCTTCTCTACAAAGGCTTTTCCTTAGCTACAGATTATCTTTGGGTATCCTATGCTCTAGCTGACGGTGAAGGAGCTGGACTGAATAAATCCATCTTGATAACTAGATTGCAAAAGATTTTGCCTAAAGCAAAGTTCACAGCCATTCCTCTAGATAAAATAATCTCTTATCCAAGTGATTTTACGCTAGAAGAAAATCCTTTAGATAGCTCATTTGCGATAAAGACCATGCAAGTATCTTCAACAAGAAAGACACTTAGCCATTTGACTTCCGCTCTTCGCCAAGCTCGTGATGGTGAAGATTTAGCGTCATTTTGGCAAGATGTCTATAATTATCTCTTAACTGCTGATGTGCCTTTATCTACAGCACTACAAAGTATTTTTGCTCAAGCACCAAAACCTGTATTGCCAGCTGATTTAGCTAGTAAATTATATACGAAACGCAAAACACTTCGTGGCAGTGTAACACGCTTTGAACAATTCTTTAATTGCCCATTCAAACATTTTGCTCATTATGCTCTAAATTTGCAAGAACGCAAAGAATTTAAATTTGCCGCTCCAGATTTAGGGATTTTACTCCACGCTATCATGCACCAATTTGGAGAAATCCTCGTAAAGCGACAAATATCATGGCAAGATGTAACTCATGAACAATGTCAACAAATTTGCAAACAAATCATCAAGGCAATTGCTCCTAAATTGCAAAATGAAATTCTCTTAAGTTCCAATCGCTATAGACATCTTTTGCAAAGAATTGAGCAATTATCCATTGATTCTTTGATGCGTCTAGTGGAATTTGCCAAACACAGTGAATTTTCACCTAAGGCTCTAGAGCAGGATTTCGGTGCTAATAGCTCCATGCCTCCTTTATTATTCACAGATGAAGATAATCACAAAATAGAAATCATTGGGCAGATTGACCGCATTGATTTCAATGATAATTATTATCTAGTCATTGACTATAAATCAGGCAATGCTTTTATTAATCTACTGCAAGTATATTATGGCTTGAAATTACAGCTTTTGACTTATCTTTTAGTAGCTCAAAATACTACTTTGCAATTATATAATATGGAAAATGCCATTCCTGCTGGTATTCTATATTGCTTTTTAAAAACACCTATCATCACAGGTACTAATAAGTTATCCGTTCAACAAATTAAGACAGAAATTGAAAAGAAAATGCGTATGCCAGGCTGGGTACTAGCAGATCCAGAAATCATCAAAAAAATTGATGACTCTTCTAATTTCATCAAAGTGCGTTTAAATAAAAATCAAGATGATATCTCCGCTCAAAGTCGTTCTTATGTAAAAACAGCAGAAGAATTCGATTTATTGATGAAACATATCGAAAATACTTTAAAAGAAGCTGGCAGTGAAATTTTAAAGGGCAATGCTGATATCGCACCGTATAAATTAAAAGATGAAACGGCTTGCAAATACTGCCCATATATCGCTATCTGTCGCTTTGATAAATATATATCCGGCTATAATTATCGAGAGATAAATCAACTCAATGACGAGGAAATCATTGAAAAATTAAAACAGAAAGAAGGAATTCCATGCCTTGGTCAGCACAGCAACAACAAGCTATAAATACTTATGATAAAAATATCCTCGTAGCCGCAGCTGCTGGCTCAGGGAAAACCTCTGTATTAGTAGAGCGTGTAATTCAACGCATTGTAAATAAAACATGCGACATCAATCAAATACTTGTCGTTACTTTCACTAATGCAGCCGCAGCTGAAATGCGTGAACGTATCGCCAGTGCTATCACAGAGAAATTATCCGATAAAGATAAAGAGCGTCAACTCGTATTATTAAACGCTTCTTCAATCTCCACACTTCATGCTTTTTGTCAAAATATCATTCGCCAATATTTCCATCAATTAGGCTTAGATCCTAAATTTCGTCTTGCTAATCCTCAAGAAATTGAATTGTTAAAACTCGATGTACTTGAAGAACTCTTTGAAACGAATTATGACAAAGATGATAATGAAGACTTTCTAGAATTCACTGACACCTATGGCAATGAACGTGGCGATGATAGCACCTATGATATTATCTTAAAATTATATGAATACTCTCGCAGTCAGCCTTTTCCTTTACAATGGCTTAAAGCTCTACCTTCATATTTTCAAATCAATAATGCTGATGAACTCAATGATTGCCCATGGCTACAGATAATCAAAAACAATGTCAAAGATGGTTTAAATATAGCCATAGACAATAGCCAAAAGATGTATCAATTAGCTACAGACTTAAACTTACCACCTTATGCAGATATCGCCAGTGAAGATTTAGCTTTTCTTTATGATTTAAATAACTTAATCGACACTTCATGGCAGGAATTTTTTAATTTAATCAATGAATTTAAATTTAAAGCTCTGCGAATTTCTAAAAAATTCTCTGTAAATGAAGAAGATAAAGCTACCATCTCCGCTCTTCGTGATGAAACTAAGAAAATCATCAAGCAATTAAAAGAGCATTATTTTACGCAAACTATTGAAGATACACTCTCCGATATGCCTCAATTGTATAAACAAGCCAATAGTTTATGTAATATAACCATAGAATTTTCTCAAGCTTTTAGTAAAGCTAAAAATGAACGCTCTTTAGTCGATTTTTCCGACCTTGAACATTTCACTTTGAAATTGCTCACTGAAGAAAATTCTACTGCTGAAAAACTGATACCTTCATCAATCGCCCAGACACTACAAGAAAAATATGTAGAAATCATGGTCGATGAATACCAAGATACAAACGGAGTTCAAGAAGCTATTTTAAATCTAATCGCTTCACGCACTAAACCAAATTTATTTTTTGTCGGCGATGTAAAACAAAGCATTTATAAATTCCGTTTAGCTGAGCCAGAATTATTCTTAGCTAAATATCATCAATACCCTCATGAAGAAGATTGTCTTCGCATTGATTTAGCCCAAAACTTCCGCAGTCGCAAGGAAATCCTTGATGGCGTCAATTTCATCTTTTCTCAAATCATGACCACAAAAGCTGGAGAATTATCTTATGGTAAAGATGAAGCCTTATACTGCGGTTTTGATTATCCTCAAAGTGAATTTTTGACTTTAAAATCACCGATTGAATTAACTTTATTGGATAAACAGCAAAAATTAACTTTAACTGATAATGACGATAGTGATAATGAAGACACTGTACAAGGCTTTCAAGCTGAAGCTAAATATATTGCTCTTCGCATAAAAGAATTGATGAATAAACAGCCTTTAGTCTTTAATAAACATACAAAGACTTATCGCCCTATAAAATGGAAAGATATCGTTATCCTACTGCGTTCTGTTCAAGATAAAGCTAAGATATTAGCTGATGTACTTCGCGAAGATAATATTCCTGTATATGCCACTATCGAAACGGGATATTTCCAAGAAACAGAAGTTCGCATCATGCTTTCATTATTGCAAATAATCGACAATCCGCAACAAGATATACCACTGACTGCGATTTTATACTCACCTATATTTAATTTCACCGTTGAAGATTTAGCTCATATCCGCCTCATCAATCCGCAATTAAATATGTATGAAACTTTATTATTCATGACATCTATTAATGAGCTACAAGAACAATTACGCCCTGTAGATAAAAAAGTATTTGCTAAATTGCAGATTAAAGTAAATGATTTTCTCACCAAATTGCATTATTGGCGAGATTATGCTCGCAGTCATAGCGTACCTGAATTAATTTGGTTATTGCTCAATGATACAGGATATTATGATTATGTAGGTGGCTTACCTGAAGGCTCTGTACGCCAAGCAAATTTAAGAGCGCTCTATGATCGAGCTTTCAATTATGAGCAAACTTCTTTCCGCGGTCTTTTCCGCTTCTTGCGTTTTATCCATAAAATGCAACATATGGGAAATGATTTAGCCGTAGCTAGAAATCTAAGTGATAGTGAAGATGTAGTGCGTATCATGAGTATTCATAAGAGCAAAGGTCTTGAATTTCCTGTAGTAATTCTTGCTGATATTGGCAAACAATTCAATCTCAAAGATGTTCAAGAAAGTGTTCTCTTTCATAAAAAACTCGGCTTAGGTCTTTATGTAAATGATGTCAAACATCACTATCGCTATCAAAATTTATCTCGCCAAGCTATCATTCAGCAAATCGTCAAGGAGTATAAAGCAGAAGAAATGCGTATATTATATGTAGCTATGACTAGAGCTCGTGAAAAACTCATACTCACAGGTACTGTTCGCAATATGGAAAAATTTGCTCAATATGCTTGTTCTCAATTGCAAACGACGACAAAAACTCTACCTGATTATTTCATCATGCAGGCAAAATCGTATTTAGATTGGCTAGCTCCTGCTATTGCTCGCCATAAAGATGGCTTAACTTTACGTCAATCAGCTACAAATGAAAGTGCTGTTTTATTAGACGATCCTTCACAATGGCAAATTACCCTAATCAACTCATTAGATATCACAGATAAAACTATAATTTCCACTGTAAATGAAGATATCATCAATAAAGTAAAAAAATTACAACCATTGCCAGCTACAAAGCAAAAAGACAATATTGATAAATTATTGAACTGGTCTTATCCTCATCAAGAGGCATTGTCCATTCCAGCAAAATTATCCGTTACTGAAATCAAACAACAATTTGCTTCAACTGATTATGCTTCTCAAGATGATAATGCTCAAACTCTATTTGCGGAAACTAGTTTTAAACGACCACAATTTTTGCAAAAACAAACGAAAATGACTGCTACAGAATACGGTAGTTTGATGCATACAGTGATGCAACATTTAGATTTTCATGGAGATTTATCTGATAAAGGCATATTAGCTCAACTTCACAATTTAGCTGATAGAGAAATAATCGACAAACAGCACATAAATAAAATCTACCGTAAAAATATCCGTGAATTTTTATTTTCACCGCTAGGCATGCGCATTCAAAAAGCAAAATCACTACAAAGAGAATTGGCTTTCAACCGCATGATTAATGCTAAAGTCTATTATCCTCAAGCTGAAGATAATGATACTATCTTTATCCAAGGTATTATCGACTTATTAGTCGAAGAAGATGATGGCTTGATTTTATTGGATTACAAAACAGATAATTGCACACAAGCAGAAGCTAAGGCAAAATATGCCATGCAAATAGAACTTTATGCTCAAGCAGCCAGTGAAATTATGCGAAAACCGATTAAAGAAAAATATCTCTATCTTTTTCATGATGCTAGCTTGATAAAGATGTAGCTTTAGTTATACAATTAACTAAATCAAATAACTATAAACGTATAAAAGGAGATTTTTAATGTATAAATTAATAGCCCTTGATATGGACGGCACTTTATTTAATTCTGACAAACAAATCACTGATAGAACAAAAGAAACTTTAGCTCAAGCTAGAGCTTTAGGTGTAAAAATTGTCCTCGCTTCTGGTAGACCACTTGCTGGACTTCAACCACCACTTAAAGAATTAGATTTAATTCATGAAGGCGAATATGTTTTAAGCTTCAATGGTGCTTTAATCGTTGATGCAAAAACTGGTGAAGCTGTATCTAAATGTATTTTAAAAGGCTCAGATTATAAAAAATTATTTAAATTGGCTCAAGAATTAGGCGTACATTGCCAAGCATTCTCTCCTAGTCGTGGCTTAATCACTAACGAAACTAGCCAATATACAGAACATGAAGCTAGTATCAATCAAATTGATATCAACATCATCAATCCTTTAACAGATATTACAGATGAAGAAGATATCATCAAAGTTATGTTCATTGATCCACCAGAAATTTTAGATGAAGCAATCGCTAAACTTCCTGCATGGATTAAAGAAGATTTCAATGTATTTAAAAGCGCTCCTTTCTTTTTAGAAATCACTCATAAAGATGTAGATAAAGGTGCTGGATTATTACATCTTGCTGATTATTTAAATATCAAACAATCCGAAACTATGGCATGTGGCGACCAAGGCAATGATTACACTATGATCAAAGCTGCCGGTCTTGGCGTTGCTATGGAAAACGGCATTGATAAAGTAAAAGCTATCGCCGATTATGTAACTGATACAAACGATAATGATGGTGTAGCTAAAGCCATTGAAAAATTTGTTTTAAATAAATAAAATAACTCCAAATAAATAACCCTCAACAGTTATCAATAAAACAACTATTGAGGGTTATTTTCTATTAATCATTTAATCATTAAATTATAAATTCACAATTATGCTCTACTTGTTAAAATATCATCATGGGCTCTAGCATATTCCACAATTTGTATAAAGCGCAATCCACCGATAGAATCACGGCTAACTGTAATCCATGTCAAATACATTGGTGTATCAGTCCAACGGAATTTGTCTTTTTTCGTATAATAAGATTCATCACCAAAACAAATAGAAGTCTGTTCTATATTCAACTTACATTGAGTGATTGTATAATAATTAAATTCTGAAGACATTGGCACATTATTTATTTTCTTTTCCTGATAAATAATGATATTCTTATTGATAGAACCGTCTTCATTTCTTGCATATTTTATGCTATTTGTATCGAAGGCATAATTATAATCTTCTGCAGGTCCAATATCAAAGGCTTGCCAATTATATGTTTGTGTATTTTTTTCTTCACTTTGAGCAAAAGCTACACAAGTATTTACAATCAATAACATCATCAATAAATAAATTACTTTTATTGTTTTATTCATTAAAAATCACAACCTTTTATTTAAATTTATTAACTTAGAAAAGAGGTATTTTATGGCACCAAAATCAACTTGGGAAACTTTTACCTTTGTATCCGGCATTGGTTTTCACTTTGTAATCACTATTGGCGTTTGTATTTTCTTGGGGCAAAAAGCTGATATCTACTTTAACTCTACACCTATTTTCACTTTAATTGGCATCATCTTAGGTGTAATCACCGCTGTTTACACTGCCTATAGAAAAATCAAAGATGTCAATAAATCTTAAGGAGTATCTATGATTAAATATATCGTTAAAGCAGATATCAAAGAACAATTAGCTAAAGATTACTTAAAACACCATGAAAATATATCTTCTACATTATGGAAAAAAATCAAACGACAAGATGAATTTTTCGTAAATGGTCAAAAAGTTCGCGCTACACAGGCAACAGTAAAACCAAATGACATCATTGAATACAATCTTCCTGTAACTTCCAAAGTAGAAGCTATACAAATACCCTTAAATATTGTCTTTGAAGATGATTATTTCTTAATTGTAGATAAAATAGCTGGTATGCTCACTCACCCATTGACATTTGAAAATACTCAAACTCTAGCTAATGGCGTGATGTATCATTTTGCTAAAACTAATCAAAATGTAGGCTGTCATCCACTTTATCGCCTTGATAGAAATACTTCTGGCCTCGTCGTTTTTGCTAAAATGCCACAATTACAACATCAATTAGCCAATAACCACCAAAAATTTCAAAGATATTACTATGCATTAGTTCATGGAAAACTCTCACAAAAAGAAGGGCAGATAAATGCACCTATTGGCAGAAAAAAAGATAGTATCATTCTGCATGAAGTCAATGATGAAGGCAAATATGCCATCACCAATTATCGCGTAATCAAAGAATTTGAAAATTATTCTTTAATCAAGCTATGGCTAGAAACAGGGCGAACACATCAAATACGTGTGCATATGTCTTATCTTGGTCATCCATTATTAGGAGATGACCTCTATGGTGGTAAATTGGATTTAATAGCTCGCCATGCCCTTCATGCTTATAAATTAAAATTCAATCATCCTTTTACCCATGAAGAAATCTGTATCTCAAGCCCCATACCAGATGATATGGCAAAATTAATCATAGATTAGGAATTTGCCAATTTATAGGTTTTTCACCCACAGCTTCTAAAAAAGCATTTACCTTAGAAAATGGTCTACTGCCAAAAAATCCATTAAATGCAGATAATGGACTTGGATGTGCAGACTCTACGATGAAATGTTTCGGATTAGTAATCATTTTTTTCTTTTTGCGAGCAGGTGCTCCCCATAAGACAAAAGCTATAGGTTTTTCACGTTCATTTAAGATTTCAATAATTCTATCTGTGAATTTTTCCCAACCCATATTGCGATGAGAATTCGCTTGATGTGCTCTCACTGTAAGTACAGTATTTAATAATAATACACCTTGCTGTGTCCATGGTTTTAAACAACCATTATTTGGTATTTCACAGCCTAAATCTTCTTTTAACTCTTTGAAAATATTCACAAGTGAAGGTGGAGCTTTTACTCCAGGTTTTACAGAAAAACTAAGTCCATGTGCCTGACCATCACCATGATAAGGGTCTTGACCTAAAATCACGACTTTTGTATCATGATAACTTGTGTAATGGAGAGCATTGAAAATATCATACATGTCTGGAAATATCTGTCTTGTTTTATACTCATCTACTAAAAATTTACGAAGTTCTAAATAATATGGTTTCTTCAATTCTGGATTTAAAAATTCAGCCCAATCATTATGAAAAATCTCCATAAATTACACCTCTTTCTCATTTAAATATCATTATTTTTATTATACCAAAATATTAACAATAGGAAAAACAACGGAAGTATGCAATGAGCAATCATTTAAAAGGTATTTTAATGGTATTATCTTCTACTGCGATGTGGGGTCTTGTAGGAATTTTAGTTCAATATTTGATAAGTAGTGAATATTTCACACCTGAATGGCTTGTAAATACACGTCTACTTGCTAGCGGTATAATTCTTCTAGTCATTACTTATATTTTCTATGAACGAAATATATTTAAAGTATTAAAAACAGATTTCGTATCTTTATTATTATTAGGTGTAATTGGGCTTTTAGGTTCACAATATGGTTTTTACATCTGCATAAATCACAGCAATGCGCCTACAGCTACCATTTTAGTATTCCTTTTGCCTGTATTTATCATGCTTTACACTTTATTAGTAAAACATAAACGACCTTCTGGTCTTGAACTCATTTCTATTTTATTCGCTATAACAGGTACATCTTTAATAGTTACTAAAGGAGATTTTTCTTCAATTATTCTTTCCCCTATAGCCCTTATGGCTGGTATCACTTCTGCACTTTGTTGTGTATTTTATACACTTCAACCTCGCAAAGTATTATCTAAATACTCCTCCACAAATGTAATGGGTTGGAGTATGCTCTTTGGTGGAATATTTATTTCTTGTTTTAATAATCCACTAAATATACCAGGAGAGATAAATTTATATACATTAAGTGCAATTTTAAGCATGATTTTATTTGGCACTGTATTAGCATTTTGCTTTTACTTAAAAAGCCTTGATTACTTGAGTCCAACTGAAGCCAGTATCTTAACTGTAGGCGAACCACTTTGTTCTATTATTCTCTCTTTAATCTTCTTAAATGTTACTTTCTCCTCTATTGAACTTATAGGAGCGGTATTGATTTTAAGTACAGTATTATCTTAGCTAAAGCAAAATAAGAGGCTAATTTTAGCCTCTTATTTTTATTTTCATCTATATTTTTCTGTTTTTATACCCCAAAACAAATAAATAATATGTATTATCCAAACGGTAATCATCACATATTGTACCCAAAAGAATTCAGCTGGCATAAAATAATAACCTATGCTCATTATTACTGTTACCATAAAAAACACTTTGAATTTTGCCTTTATACTCATTGTTCGCTTTTGCACAAAATCTGCCAAATGTTTTTTATATAAATCAGTTTGCCTAAACCATTGATGTAATCTCTGTGAACCTTTAGAAAAACAATATAGAGTTAACAAATAAAAAGGCACTGTTGGTAATAATGGCAATATAATTCCTATAGTTCCCAATATAAAGCTTATACAACCTAAACTTATCCAAAAATATCGTATCAAAATTTTATTTGATAATTCCACTTTGCACCTCATTAAATAAATGATAACAATTTTCAATAAAATTATATCATAATATACTGGAATTATCTTCTATTATTTAGCAATTATCCTTTAATTATTTTTCTATTATCGTATTTAAAATAAATCATACTTGCTACAGTAGCTATTACAGCTATAATCCCTTCAAGATAAAAAGCTATATTTAGATTATATATTTCCGCGATATTGCCAGCTATCATTGGGACTATCGTCATTCCCACTGCATAAATAGCCTGATAATATCCCATAGCTGTAGAACGTTTTTCGATAGGAACATTCTTCATTGCTTCTGAAGTGCAAAAAGAAAAAACAATTCCTGTAGATAATCCCGCTAATATTTGAATTGCAATCAATAAATTAGGTGAGAAAATATTGGGTACAGCAAAACAATATATAGCTAAAACAAATAAAATAAAAGGTATCCAAAGTGATGAGCCCAATCGTCTAGCAAAATTACTTGCTGAAAAATAAGAAGCCAGCACTGCTACAATAATATATACGATGGATAATAAACCAATTTGAAATGCACTCGCATTTATTTCATGAGCAATCTGCGTTGTAAAACTCATGCAAGTAGCCATTAAAATACCTTGTTGAACTAATGCCAATATCGAAAAGAAAATCAATCTTTTATCTGCATAAACTTTTGTTAAATCTGATGTTTTCGGTACTATTTTTACTGTCTTTGTTTTTTGCTCTTTAATACCAAAAGATAATAATATCGCTGGCACACCACTACAGATACTCAATAAACATAAAAAATTCATACCTAAATGATTATAACTTAAGGTACTTAAAACAAAACCACCTAAAACGCCTATATTATTAGCAGCCATGATAAGACCCATTGCTCGCTGTAGATTTTCACAAGTGAAATAACTAGCATATAAAACCATGAAAGAAATCCACATAGCTGAAGCAAAACCAGACAATATATTTCCCACTAAAAAACCTGTTTGCGGTTCTAAAATAATGCGAAATACCGAAGCTAATGCTGAAGCTGTAACTCCTAAAATGATAAATAATTTATGACGACCATTTTTATCTGCCATAATGCCAATGGGCATTCTCAATACCATTTGTGAAAACCCATATATGCCTATGATTATGCCAATCATACTAGAAGAAACCTGCATAGTTGATAAATATGGTGTTTGAAAAGGCACATATACATATTGAGCAAACCAAAACAGTACAACTATTATCAACAACAAATTTTTCTGGTAATTTAATTTACTTTTGTCCATGAAAAATCTTTTTACTCCTTTCATTTTGGATTAAAATTTTAAAATAATAAAAATCGCCTTAGATTAAGGCGATTTTTTTATTTATAAATTATACATATGATTTAAAGGGCCACTGCCTTTTCCTAAATCTAAATTAGCTTTTAATGCTCCTGTGATATAATCTTTAGCATTTTTAATACTTGTAACTAAATCATGACCAGCAGCTAAATTAGAAGCAATCGCTGATGATAAAGTGCAGCCTGTACCATGAGTATTTGGATTGTCTATGCGTTTACCTTCAAACCAATGAATTTCTCCATGGTCCCAAAGCAAATCATCTGCTGTATCTTCCAAATGACCACCTTTAATTAAAATAGCAGTCGGTATCTTTTGCGAAATAGTCTGTGCTGCTTTTATGCAATCTTCTTTTGTCTTGATAGCAAAGCCACATAAAACTTCTGCTTCTGCTAAATTTGGTGTAATCACTGTAGCTAATGGCAATAATTTTTCAATTAAAGTATTTGCCGCATCTTCTTCCATCAAACGACTACCAGCTGTAGAAACCATTACTGGGTCAGCAACGATATTTTTAGCTTTATATTCTACTAATTTATGGGCAATCATTTCAATGATTTCTTTATTTGCCACCATACCGATTTTGACTGCATCAGGATAAATATCCTGGAAAATACAATCCAATTGTCTGCCAACAAAGTCAGCCCCTGCATCTAAAATGCCGTACACACCAGTTGTATTTTGAGCTGTAAGAGCTGTAATTGCACTCATTGCATACATTTTATGAGCAGTAATTGTCTTTATATCTGCTTGAATACCTGCTCCACCACTACAATCTGAACCTGCTATTGTCAAAACTTTTTTCATTTCATTCATCTCTATCATCTCTTTTCATATTTAGCCATAGCTTCTAACTGTTCACCAGTCATATTATAAATAGCATCAATTAAATAATTTCTAAAGCTAGCATTGCCATCTAATTCGCCCATGCGTTTTTGGGCAATTTCACCTGCTACACCCATAGCACAAAAAGCTGCTAGTGTAGCCATCAATTTATTATTTTTATTCGCTGCTAAATAAGCTGTAGTAAATGCTGATAACATACAGCCACTACCTGTAATTTTACTCATGATTTTATGTCCATTATAAATCACATAAGCATCTTTACTATCAGCCACAATATCAATGACACCACTAATAGCAATAATAGCATCCATATTTTTAGATAATTGCTTAGCAAATTTTACATATTCTGTTAAATTTTCTTCAGTAATGCTATCTCTTATATCAGCATCTACACCACGAGTTGAACCACTGCCATTTGCTAAAGTTTTTATTTCAGAAATATTACCGCGAATTACATCAAATTTTATATTTTTTACTAATTCAACAGCAGTGCGAGTGCGAAGTTCTGATGCTCCTACACCTACAGGGTCTAATAAAACTGCATGACTTAATCTATTAGCCATCCAACCTGCTTTATGCATAGAATTAATTGTTCTTGAATTCAACGTACCAATATTTATATTTAAACCATTACAAATGCTGGTGATTTCTTCTACTTCATTAATATCATCAGCCATAATAGGTGATGCTCCACAAGCTAATAAAATATTTGCACAATCATTTACAGTAACATAATTAGTAATATTATGTATTAATGGAGAATTTTTACGCACATTCTCTAAACATTCTTTCAACAAAATAATCAGCCTCCTTTTTATTATTTTCATTCTACAATATTCACAAAATGCCTGCAATGAAAAAGCTTTTTGTTTAACTTGACTCCATTAAAATTAACTTAATTTATAGATTTAGCTTTTACTAAATTTAAATTAAGTATTAATATTGCCGAAATAATACATATCATACCTAATATCTTCGTTAAATCAAATACTTCCTGAAAAAATATCAATCCCACTATAGCTGATACAATAGGTTCAATCGTAGCTAATATTGAAGCTTTTCCTGCCTCTAATTTTTTTAACCCTGTAGTATAGAGTAATAATAGTTACTGCTTCATATTTATCTATTATCATCTTGCTAAAAATGCTATATAACGCATAACCAAAACCTGCACCTAAACCCAATAATATAGCCTTGCCACTCAAAGTTACTTCTTGAGAAAATGCTCCTGTAATAAAACATAAACCAATAATAGTTATAAATAAAGCCAATACTTTTCGCTTATTCAATTTTTCATGAAAAAAGAAAAAAGACATTATCATCACAAATATAGGTGCCATATACAATAAAAGTGCAGGAATTGCCACACCGCCAATGACTTCAATCGCTTCAAAATAACAATAATTAAAAAAGATAATACTCAAAATACCTGTACCTAAAAAATAAATTATATCCTTAAATTCCATTTTTAATTTACTTCTATCAAAAATACTTAAATAAATAACTAAACATAAAGCTGAAAAGAATACTCTTATCGCTACACATTGCAACGAATTAAAACCTAAATCCTTTAATAAACTGATGAAAATGGCAATAATTCCCCATAAAATGCCCGCACTAGTAATACAAACAACACTATTCACTATATCAACTCCTTTATAAATTCAAAATTATAAAAGCCTTCTTCTCATTATTTTACCTAAATTACGGATTAAATATCAAATTGACATAATGCTTATACTTGCTTAAAATTAACTTAACGAGCTAAGAAATTGTGGTGATTATATGTATCAAGAAGAACGTTTATATCAAATCATGAATTTATTACGCAAGAAAAAAAGTCTATCTAAACAAGAAATCATGTCTACATTCAATATATCTCGAGATACAGCTAGACGCGATATCATCTGTTTAGTAGAACAAAAAATCGCTTTACGCACACATGGTGGTATCACCTTACCTACAGTGCAACTTCGTCAAAGCTTCAAAGAACGAGCAAATTTAAAAAACTCCAATAAAGATTTATTAGGCAAAGTAGCTTCATCATATATCAAAAAAAATGCTATTTGCTATTTAGATACATCAACAACAGTTCAATATATGTGCAAATACATCAAAGAAAAATCTACTATATATAGTAATTCCATTGACATCATTGAACAATTAAAAGATAACGCTGCTTTAGATTTACACTTATTAGGTGGCAAACTCAATCCTGTAAATCGCTATTTCTATGGCAGTGAAACATTGGCCACACTTGATAATATCCGTTTTGATATCGCCTTTTTAGGTGCTGCTAGCATTACTGAAGATGGATTTTACACCTTTGAAAATGAAGATGCTGCTATCAAACATTTGATTGCCAAAAATTCTACACTTACTTGTGTACTTGCAGATTCTGGTAAATTTCTGCTACAACCTGCTTATAAATTTGGTAAATTAAGTGATGTAGATATTGTTTTGACTACAAAAATGCCACCAAAAGCCATAGTTACAGCATTAGCTAAAGCTAATTGTTCACTATTTTGGGATTTCAATGATAAAGTTAAAGGAGAAAATATTTTATGACTATAAAACTCATTGCCTTAGACATGGATGGTACTTTACTCAATCGACAAAAACTTGTTCCTGAAAAAAATGCTTTAGCCATAAAAAAAGCTATGGATAAGGGTATTTATGTAACTATAGCCACTGGTCGTATGCCTGCATCTGCTTCTTATTTTGCTAAACAATTAAATATGAACTGTCCTGTAGTATCTTGTAATGGTGGTGTTGTTAAAGATTTAAATACAGGAAAAAGCATCTATGAAGCTCATTTTTCTAAAGATACTATAACTGAATTAATATCTATTTGTTATCAAAAAAATTGGTATATTCGTTGGTATATTGGCGATACAATTTATGTTCGCTATGTAGATATGGATATGTTCCCTGCTTATAAAACTACAAAAGGATTAAATATAGTAGAGGTCGGCGAGGATTTTGAAAAATATACAGAAAATGTTACTCAATTAGTTGTTTGTAACTTAAATGGAAAAATCCAAGAAATTCAAGACGAATTAGCTGATATATTCAAAAATAGAATTGGTCTACAACAAAATACAGGATATACTATGGATATAACACCTCCTGGCATTGATAAGGCAGTAGGACTAAGTAAATTAGCTCAGTATCTACAAATAGATAAAAGTGAAATCATGGCTTGTGGTGACGGTGATAATGATTTAGCTATGATTGAATATGCTGGTTTAGGTGTTGCCATGGAAAACGCTATTGATGATGTGAAAAATATTGCTCAATTCATCACTAAAGATTGTGATGAAGATGGTATAGCATATGTTATTAATAAGTTTATATAATAAAAAATTGTATTGATAAAAAAGAAAGCTTGTCTAATATGCCAAGCTTTCTTTTTATATTAATTATTTGTCCACAGCTAATTTATTTATCATAACTTTATCTTTTTTTATATTTTTCAAAGTAAATATACTAATAAAAGTAATTATTAAAACTGCTGACCCTAACATAATATACGTATTCTGAAATCCATAATTCAAATACATGCCTCCTGCTATAGATGAAAAAATCACTATAGCTAATTGTTTTGCCAAATTAAATCCTAACAAATAAACACTAGCCGATAATCTAACATCAAAAACTTGTGTTATATATTTCATTACAGAAACTAACATTAATGGCATTTCAAAAGCTGCAATTAATCTAAAAATAGATAACATTGTTATTGAAGTAAATATTGCACTTCCTGCTATACGAATAAAAGTTAATACGCCAAACAATAATAAACCTTTTTTAGCTCCAATTTTATTTACTAATGCTGGTGCAAAAATCATTAAAATAGCTTCAATAGCAGTTTGAGCTGCACATAATTTACTAAATGTATCTATTCCATTTGCTTTAGTATCAAAAAAAGTTACATAATAATTTGGAAATTGTTGATCAAACACATCGTATATTGCCGCTGTTCCAACAATTATTAACGCAAAAAACCAAAAATCTTTTAATTTTAAAATTTTAAATACATCATTCTTAGTAATAACAGCATTATTAGTTTTCGTTTTCTCTATAACATCTTTTTTTACTGGTGCTAAATACAATAATACACACAATATTGCACCTGATATAGAAGCTGCCCAAAAAATACTTTCTGGATTTTGTAAAAATAAAATACCTCCAACAAAACTTGCTGTTGCTCCTGCAATCGAACCAAAAAGACGTACATGTCCATATTCAAATCCATTACTACGACTAACTCGCTCGATATATGATTCTACTACACCGACGCCTCCATACAAGCACAAACTCATATAAAAACTACAAACAAATAAACCAAGCCAAAAATTATATTCAAGCAAAGGAATAAATATCCAGTTAAAAAATACACCAAAAAAAATCATGGCTCCAGCTATAATAGCAAAAAGATTCTTTTTATATCCTAATTTATCTTGAATATATCCAAAAAATGGATGATAACAAAGTGCTGCTAAAGATATACCAGAAAAAATAAGACCTGATTGTACTTCATTTAAATGAGCATTATCTTTAAGCCAAATAGGTAAAAATGCAAATGTTATCGCCCATGTAAAAAAATAAAAGTAAAACATTCCACCATAATTAAAAAAATCTCTTTTAAATACTTTACTCATAAATTACACCTACTTTTTTCTTAAAGAATCAAAATCTACATTTCTTGTATCCATTACAGGTTCTCCAAAAATAGGAAAACCATCTTTATCCCATTCTATAACTTGTACTCTTGTATGACGATTAGGATCATATAATGGATCTCCTTCAATGTCTGTATAATTTCTTGCATGATAGACTAATAAATCTTTCATTCCATCTTCTGAAACTGTAAAACTATTATGACCTGGACCATATTGTTTATTTTTATAAGATGTTTTAAATACTGGTTTTTCTAACTTTTTCCATGATTTAGGATCTAATAAATCATCATTTTCATTCACAACTAACATACCCATACAATAATTTTCATCTGTTGCACTAGCTGAATAAGTTAAAAATATTTTTCCATTTTTTTTCAATATTGCTGGTCCTTCATTTACCCAAAATATTTTTATCTCCCAATCTAATAAAGGCTGTGTTAACATTACAGGTTTCGTTCTTAAAGTCCAAGGGTTTTCCATTTCTGCAATATATATATTAGAATGTGATTCATAATTTACATTTCTATCTTCTTGAGCCCAAATATAATAAAGTTTTCCTTTATGTTGCAATATTGTAGCATCTAATGAAAAAGATTCCCAACCTGTTTTAATTTGTCCTTTTTCAGTCCATGTTCCTGTCAATGGATCAGCATCTAAACATTCTATTACATACATACGATGATTAAAAGTTATTCCCGTAACTTCTTTATTAGGAGCTGCAGCAAAATAAATATACCATTTTTTATCTATATAATGAATTTCTGGAGCCCAAATTAATTCACTCATATCTCCATCTAAATGTTTTTTCCAAACTATTACTGATGGAGCTTTAAATAATTCATTAATAGTTTTTGATTTTCTAATTTCTATTCTGTCATATTCAGGTACAGATGCTAAAAAATAATAGTATCCATCTATATGTTTATAAATATATGGATCTGCTCTTTGTGTTACTACAGGATTTAAATATGTATAATCTTTCATAATATCAACCTACTTTTTAAATTTATTGAAAATTTTATATTATTTTTTCTTTCGATAAATATATTACATTTATATTTTTCTAAAGTCAATACTTTTTATTAAAATATTTATTTTTTTATTAATTATAAATTCTATTTTAGTGTTTACTTAATTATAATTCATAATTAAATTTCTAAACTATATTCTTTATTCCTTAAAATATGTCAAAAAAAATCATAATATAGTATAATCATATATACATAATACATTTTAAGGAACGATGTTTTAATGCGGGAATATTTTACTAAAAAAGATACACTTTTATTTGCTAAAGCAATAAGTTCACCACTTAGATTAGATATACTTCACTATGTTTTTAAGAATAAAGGTACTAGTTTAAATGATTTAGCTGATACTTTCAATGTATCTAGAGCAGCTATCACGCAGCATTTAAAAATTTTAACTGATGCAGATTTAATAGAAATAAAACCTCTATTTGGTAATAAAGAAGCTAGAAAAGCTTGTTATGTTAAAGAAGACCGCTTCGTAATTTCACTTGTTAATCAATTCAACACAGATAACTTCTATGAAGTAGATATTCCTATTGGTCAATATATTGCACATAATATTACACCGACATGTGGTATAGCTACTACAGATAACTTAATTGGTAAAGAAGATAATTCTAGTTATTTTGATGATCCAGAACGTATGAATGCTAGCATTTTATGGTTTAATACAGGTTTTATTGAATATAGATTACCTAATTATCTAGAAAAAGATGATAATATTTTAGAACTTCAATTAACCATGGAAATATCTTCTGAAGCTCCTGGAGTTGCTGAAAATTGGCCAAGTGATATATCTTTCTATTTTAATAATCATTTTATTGGAAAATGGACTAGCCCTGGTGATTATGGTGAAAATCAACGTGGTATCTATACGCCTGAATGGTGGCAAGATAATTGGAATCAATATGGTTTATTAAAATTATTATCTATTAATGAGCATGGTACATTTATTGATGGAAAGCAAATTTCTGATATAACCATATCATCATTAAAATTAACTAAGAATGTTCCTTTTTTATTTAAAATGGCTGTCCTTGATGATGCTAAACATAAAGGTGGATTTACTTTATTTGGTAAAAATTTTGGTAATTATAATCAAGATATTAAATTTAGAGTTTTCTATGAAAAAAAAGACGTTAATTCTTAAAGAATTAACGTCTTTTTTTTATTTTTCCAATCCATATTTTTTAATATAACGATATAAAGTAACACGGCTTACACTCAAAAGATTAGATAAACGGCTTACATTTCCGCCAGCTGCTTTCCATGCTTTGAGGAATATTTCTTTATCTGTTTTCCATTTATTATCTGGTTTTACACTACCCATTAAATTAATATCTGTAGGATAGATTTCATGTCCACTTGTATTGAAGAATGAATATTCTAATACGCTTTGCAATTGTTTGATATTTCCTGGCCAATCATAAGTTCTCAATACTTCTAAAGACTCTGGTAATAAAACTTTTGGCTCCATTTGATGTTGTTTAGATAATTCTTCAATAATATTAATAGATAACATCGGAATATCATCTCTACGAGAACGAAGTGATGGCACACGTATAATACTGCGAGAAATTATATTAAATAATTTTTCATCGAATTGACCTTTTTCAGTCAAACGTCTTAAATTTGCATCACTTGCAGCAATAATGCGTACATCAATACTGCGTTCTAAGCTTTCACCGATACGATGAGTTTTCTTTTCGGATAAAGCTTTAGCTAACATTTTAGCAATAGAGCTTGGTAATTTTTCGATTTCATCAATAAATAAAGTACCTTTACTTGCTAATTCTAATTTACCTGGATGACTAACATCAGAATCTGTAGCTGCGCCAAAGATATCTTGTTCCAATAATTCTGGTGTAGAATCTGCACAATTTATAGAAATCAATGGACCTGCCATACGCATACTAGCCATATGGATACCATGCGCTAAACGCTGTTTGCCAATGCCAGCTTCACCTTGTAATAAAATATGATTTTTATTACGAGCTACACGATAAGCACGTTCTTTCATCTGTACAAAAGCTTTACTTTCTCCAACCATAGAAGATAAGCTATATTTTGCTGTATAACCAGAAGCATGAGCTACTAAAGTACGTAAATCTTCAATTGGCATAGATACTGTAACTACACTTTGTACATCTTCATCATCTTCAGAATTTTTCAATGGCACAACAGTAGTAATATCTTCATAAGTTTTATTATTAGTAATCCATGTAGTTTCACGATTATAGCAAGAAATACCTTGGAAACCATCATAAATAGGAGTATGTGTATAATTTAATACAATATCTTTTAAATGAGCTGTTTCTTTATTTTCATTTATAGCATTAATAGCGGATAAACGTTCTTCACCCATGCGATTTGCATAAACGATTTTATCTTCAGACATAATATGATATACAGCAAATGGCGCTGCATCTAAAATAGCTTTTTGAGCTTTGATATTCAAAGATTGTCTAATATTTAATTCTAAAGCAGTTTTTAATGTAAATAATAATGCTAAAACTACATCTTGAGGAATTTTTTCATATTCCATTACAGTTAAAGATACGATATATGTTAATTCCCCATTGACCATAATTGGCACAGAACCACTATTCATTTCATGTAATTCTTCAAGCCAAATTTCTGGGCCAAATACCCAAAATGGTACTTTATGCTCTTTTACAATATTGCAACTAAGTGTACCTACGTTTTTCGTAGTTAAGCTTACGCCTTCCAATCTATCAATAAGTCTTGATGTTGGATTGGCATATTTTTTTAGTACAGTACATTCTGAATCCATGATAGTTAAACATAGATTATATTCATGTAAAAAGTCCACAATACTGTCAATAAAATTATCTAAATACTCAATAGCATCACTGTGTTTACTTTGTAATTGAGCTAATTCATATGCTGATAATCTAGCAGTTGCTGGAATTTTTTTAGGATTAACTTGATATTGCTTAGATAATTCCCATGATTCTTTTATCCATGGATGTACATTAGGGTCAGTTATACCTTTATTTATAAAAATTTTGTAATAATTTATTAATTTTTCTCGATTTCGATGTTCTCTAATCATAATATTTATAAACCTCTATTCTGTAAAGTTTGTCGCCTAAAATCTTTAAGATACTAACTATTTTAACAAGTGTGTAACAAACTATCAATTATTTTCTAAAAAAATAATAACATTTGTACAAAAAATATTGTTTATTTGTTAACTTGTGAGCTAAAATTATATTTGTTATACTTTATTCATAAATTAAAATGTTGAGGATGGTTTTTTCTATGGCTAGAATGAGTAAACGAATTAGTAATAAAATTACTAAAACAAAAGAACAACAAAATGCACCTAAAGAACAGAAAAAGTACGGTAAAGATATTTGGTTAATCCTATTAATCGTCATTAACTTCTTATTATTAGTAACTATGTGGGAAAGTTTAATTTTAGCTCCAATAAGCTTTGCTACTTACTTAGTTTTAGAAATTGCTTTAGTAATTATGTATGCAAATCGTCATGCAAAAGTGTCTGATAATGTTAGAGAATGGCTCTATAAGGCACAGATTTTCTTTATGGGTATTATTTTACTTTTATTCTTATATACAGTAGTTGCTTATATATTCGGTTAAAATAAAATATAAAACAAAAAGGCTAGTTAGATATAATCTAACTAGCCTTTTTTATAACCGAATTAATAATTATTTGCTTTAATTTCAAAGAATGCTTTTGGATGAGCACATACAGGACAAATTTCTGGAGCTTCTGTACCTTCATATACATGACCACAGTTTGAACACATCCAAATCATTTTTTCATTGCGTTTGAAAACTTTATCTTCTTGAATATTTGCTAATAATAAATTGTAACGAGCATCATGTTCTTGTTCAATTTTAGCAACCATTTCAAAGAGGTTAGCAATGCGAGTGAAACCTTCTTCACGTGCTACTTTTGCGAATTCTGGATACATAGAAGTCCATTCTTCATGTTCACCAGCAGCTGCTGCTTTTAAGTTTTCTTCAGTAGTACCAATTTTATCTACTAATTTAAACCAAATTTTAGCATGTTCTTTTTCATTTGCAGCTGTTTCTTCAAAAATTTTAGCAATCTGAACATAACCATCTTTTTTTGCTTTAGAAGCATAGTACGTATATTTATTACGTGCCTGAGATTCACCAGCAAATGCCGCCCATAAGTTTTGTTCTGTTTTACTGCCTTTTAATTCCATTCAAACCGCTTCCTTTCCAATTTACTTTCTTACTTTTTAAATCTAACTAAAAAAGAATTATTATTAATTAATATTATATACTATTTTTCTTGATAGTCAAGATATTTTCATATATTTAAATATAATTTGTTTTAAAATATATATTGTATACATTTACACATTTACACTTTTTGTTATATAATAGATTTCATAATTGATATTGAATGTATCAAATAATGAATTTATTGCTATTAATATTTATGTCAAAATTATGTATATATTTAAAAGTTTAGGAGTGTAATTTTGAAGAACATTATTTACTTGAAAACACAAAGGTGCAAAGGCTGCGGTATTTGTGTAGCTTTTTGTCCCAAAAAAGTTTTGCAATTAGATGTATTAAATCACTGTCAGATTGTCAATGCTGATGCTTGTATAGGTTGTGGACAATGTGAATTACGTTGCCCAGATTATGCTATTTTTGTAGATAAGGAGGAAAATTAATGATTAAATTAATGCAAGGCAATGAAGCGTGCAGTTATGGTGCCTTAGCTGCTGGTGTACGCTTTTTTGCAGGTTATCCAATTACACCATCTACAGAAATCGCTGAAACAATGGCTAAATTATTGCCTAAAATGGGCGGTAAATTCGTTCAAATGGAAGATGAAATCGCTAGTATGGGTGCTGTTTTAGGCGCTTCTCTTGCTGGTGATAAAGTACTAACAGCCACTTCTGGTCCTGGCTTTTCTTTAAAACAGGAATTAATCGGTTATGCTTGTGCTGCTGAAATTCCAGTAGTTATTGCCAATGTACAACGTGTAGGTCCATCAACTGGACAGCCAACATCTCCTGCACAAGGCGATATCATGCAGGCACGATGGGGAACACATGGCGACCATTCCATCATTGCGCTTTCTCCATGGAGTGTGCGTGAAACTTTTGACGTTACTGTTATGGCGGTAAATTATGCAGAACGCTTCCGTACACCAGTTATTTTATTGATGGATGAAATTGTAGGTCATTTACGTGAAAACATAGATGTTCCTGAGAAAGACGATATAGAAATTTATCCTCGTCGTCAACCAAAGATGACACCATCACCAGAATATAAAGCCTATACTCCTGACACTGACTTAGTGCCAAATATTGCTGACTTTGGTAAAGGATATCACATTCATGTAACTGGTCTTATTCATGATGAAACAGGCTTCCCATCAGGTAGCCCAATCGTTACAAAAGAAGTTATTAATAGATTGCATAAAAAAATAGATATCGCTCGTGATGAAATTTGTCATTATGAAGCATATAATATGGAAGATGCACAATATGCAATTGTAAGCTATGGTGGTACAGCTCGTACAGCGTATGAAGCTATGCTCGAAGCTCGCAAAAAAGGTTATAAAATCGGCATGGTACGCCTTATCACAATTTGGCCATTTGCCGATAAAGTTATTGCAGATTTAGCAGACAAAGTTGATGCTATTTTAGTCCCAGAACTTAACTATGGACAACTTGTACATGAAGTGCAACGTGCAAGTGAAGGCAAATGCAAAGTAGAATTCTTAGGCAAATATGATACACAGATTTTCACTCCAGCTGAAATTGAAACAGCTATTATTAAAATGTGCGAAGGAGGCAATAATTAATGAAACCTAGAGTTTATGAACAACATTTCCGTCAAAACCGCCTTCCGCATTTATGGTGCCCTGGTTGCGGTAATGGTATTGTAATGAAAGCAATTGTAGAAGCTATCGTCAAGAAAAATCTCGATCCAGATAAAACAGTAATCGTATCCGGTATTGGTTGCTCTTCACGTGCATCTGGTTATATGGATTTTGATACACTTCATACAGCTCATGGTAGAGCTATTCCATTTGCAACAGGTATAAAACTTGCTAGACCAGAGCTTAATGTAATTGTAATCACAGGTGATGGCGATTGCATGGCTATCGGTGGCAATCACTTTATTCACGGTGCAAGACGTAATGTAGATTTAACTGTCGTATTATTCAACAACAATATTTACGGTATGACAGGTGGTCAGGCATCACCTACTACTCCGCTTGATAAAAAAGCGACAACTGCTCCATATGGTTGCGTTGATAATCCATTTGACCCATGCAATTTGGCAGCAGCAGCAGGTGCTACATATGTGGCAAGAAGCACAGCTTATCATGTACCACATTTGATCAATATGATAGCTGGCGGTATTGAAAATAAAGGCTTCTCCTTAATTGAAGCTATAGTACAATGTCCAACAGCTTTCGGTCGTAAAAATAAAATGGCAGATCCTGCACAAATGATGATGTGGATGCGTGATAATGCAGTTATGAAGCCAGCTTTTGATAAATTAGCTGATGATAAAAAAGTAGGCAAATTCCCAATTGGTCTATTACATCAACATCAATCTATTGATTATGACCATGCCTATGATAAAGTTATTGAAATAGCTGGAGGTGTTGAAAAATGATGAAACAACTCCGTTTATCCGGTTCAGGCGGTCAGGGCGTTATCACAGCAGCAATTATCTTTGCTGAAGCTGCTGTAAGTGAAGGCAAACAAGCTGTTCAATCTCAATCTTATGGTCCAGAAGCACGTGGTGGTGCTTCTAAAGCGGAAGTAATTATTTCCGATAATCCGATTTATCATCCTAAAGTTATAAATCCAGATATCGTACTTGCTATGACACAACAAGCAGCTGACAAATATTATGGCGATTTAGACAAAGACAATGGCTTATTAATCGTTGATGAAGACCTTGTACCAAATGCACCAGATTTTCCACATATCATTAAAGTGCCAATCACTAAAATGGCTTCTGAAAAACTCGGCAAATTGTTATTTGCCAATATAGTTGCACTTGGCATCATGGTTAAACTCTCTGGCATTGTTTCGCTTGAAACAGTAAAACAATCTGTGGCACATCGCGTACCACCACATACAGTTGATAAAAATATGCAGGCATTAGAACTCGGTTACAATGCTGTTTAAAATAAAAACTCCCTTTAATTAAAGGGAGTTTTTATTATTATACAAATTATTTTTAATTATGCTTTTGAAATAGCTTCTTTCATAGATTTTACATAATCAACTAAATATGGTGTAGCCTCTTTGCCATATTTATCAATAATACGAATAACGGCACTGCCTACAATGACACCATCAGCAATTTTAGCTATATCATATGCTTGCTGTGGTGTTGAGATACCAAAACCTACAGCAACTGGTTTATCTGTATATTTACGAATAGTATTTACAATACTTTGTATATCTGTTTTTATTTCTTTTCTAACACCTGTTACACCTAAAGAAGATACGCAATAGATAAAACCCTGTGCTTCATTAGCTATCATACCTATGCGATTTTCTGAAGTAGGTGCTATCAAAGATATTACTTCTACATCATTTTCATTAGCTTGGGCTAAGATTTCATCTTTTTCTTCAAAAGGTAAATCAGCCACAATAACGCCACTGATATTGCATTGTTTACATCTAGCAAAAAACTTATCTTTACCATAAACGAATATAGGATTTATATAAGTCATAAATACAAGTGGTATATTCACTTTTCCCTTTAAATTTTCAGCCATATTAAAAATATCATTTGTCGTCATATTGCCACTTAAAGCCACTTTACTAGCCGCTTGAATAACTGTTCCTTCTGCCACTGGGTCAGAAAAAGGTATCCCTATTTCTATCAAATCAGCTCCCGCTTCTGCCATTTTTAGAATAAATTTTTCTGTAGCTTCTAAATTTGGATAACCTGCCAATACAAAGGGAATAAATGCTTTCTTATTTTTAAATGCTTCTTCTATCTTAATCATTGATTTTCACTCCTCTATATCTCGCCATAGCCGCTACATCTTTATCTCCTCTACCAGATAAGCAAACAATGATGATTTCATCTTTTTTCATCTTCGGTGCAATTTTCATCACTTGTGCTATAGCATGAGCACTTTCAATCGCTGGGATAATGCCTTCTGTTCTTGATAAATATTCAAACGCATCAACTGCTTCATCATCTGTAATTGCTACATATTCCGCTCTACCGCTATCATATAAATAAGCATGTTCCGGTCCAATACCTGGATAATCTAAACCTGCTGAAATGGAATATACAGGAGCAATCTGACCATATTTATCCTGACAAAAATCAGACTTCATGCCATGGAAAATACCTTCTGTACCTTTAGAAATAGTAGCTGCATGTTCTTCTGTATCAAGACCTCTTCCGGCTGCTTCACAACCAATTAATCTCACTTGTTTATCAGGAATAAAATTATAAAACATGCCCATAGCATTGCTACCGCCACCAACGCAAGCCATGACTACATCTGGCAATCTCTTTTCCACATCTAATATCTGTTCACGAGCTTCTCTACTGATGATAGACTGAAAATCACGCACAATAGTTGGAAATGGATGTGGCCCCATGACAGAGCCTAAAACATAATGTGTATCATCAATTCTTGAAGTCCATTCGCGTAAAGCTTCATTTACTGCGTCTTTTAGTGTTCTTGTTCCTTTAGTAACACTATGTACTTTTGCTCCTAATAATTCCATGCGATAAACATTTAATGCTTGTCGTTTCGTATCTTCTTCACCCATGAAGATTTCACATTCCATATTCATAAGTGCTGCCACTGTTGCTGTAGCTACGCCATGTTGACCTGCACCTGTTTCTGCAATTACACGAGTTTTTCCCATGCGTTTTGCCAATAAAATCTGCCCCAAAACATTATTGATTTTATGAGAACCTGTATGATTTAAGTCTTCTCGTTTTAAATAAATCTTTGCTCCACCTAAATCATTAGTCATTTTTTCTGCAAAATATAAAAGTGATGGTCTACCTGTATATTTTCGCTGTAAATCCTCTAATTCTCTGACAAAATCAGGATCATCTTTATATTTTAAATACGCTTCTTCTAATTGATTTACTGCATTCATTAAAGTCTCTGGCATATATTGTCCACCATATTTACCAAAACGACCTTTTTTATTTATCTTATTCACGTTCATATTTATCCTACCTTTCGCAAAAGTTCACTTATCGTCTTAACTTCATTTTCATCTTTATGATTATCTTTTTCTATGCCACTGCTGATATCTACTATATACGGTTTTGTTGTTCTTATCGCTCTAATGATATTTTGCTTATTTATACCACCAGCTAAGATAAATTCACCTGTAAAATCCTTAAGCAAATCCCAATTAAAACTCTTTCCTGTGCCACCAGCACTATCTTTTACATAAACATCAAACAAAATCATATCGGCAATACTTTGTTTAGCTCTTTCTATATCAACAATATCTTTTACTTTTATCGCTTGCCAAATCGGTAAATTGAGTTTATTTTTCAATGCTTTGATAAATTCATTATCCTCATCACCATGTAATTGAATGATATCTAAAGGAACTTTCTGAGCTATCTCTTCAATTTGTGCTAGCGAAGCATTGACAAAGACACCGACTTTTTTAATTTTTTCATCTAAAATTTTAGCTAAATCATTCGCCGTTTGCATACTTACTTGTCGTTTACTTTCAGCAAATATAAAGCCTACATAATCTGGAGTATATCTATTTACGATAGCTATATCTTCTATAGTTTTCATGCCACAAAATTTTACTTTAGGGCTTATCTTCTTTACATATAATTCCTTAAGTGCTAAGACTTTATCTTTAGCCCTCATAAAAGTTTCACCGATAAGCACGGCTTGCACTTGATGAACTCTTAATTTTTCTATATCCTCTTTAGTTTTTATGCCACTTTCAGAAACGAAAATCACATTTTCAGGCACTAAAGACCTTAATTTTAAACTATTTTCTACATCTACAGTGAAATCTTTTAAATTGCGATTATTCACACCGATAATTCTCGCTTGTATCTTCAAGGCTCTTTTTATCTCATTTTCATCATGAGCTTCCACTAAACAGGATAGCCCTAATTTTTCAGCTAAAGTAAAAAATTTCTTAAGTGTTTCATCATCTAAAATCGCACAAATCAATAAAATCGCTGAAGCTCCCAAAATTTTCGCTTTATAAATCTGATATTCATCGATGATAAAATCCTTACACAATACAGGAATACTGACATTTTGAGCTATTTCTTGTAAATATTTATCTTCACCTAAAAAATAATCTGGCTCTGTGAGTACAGAAATAGCACTTGCTCCTGCTAATTCATATTCTTTAGCGATAGTTAAATAAGGAAAATCCTGAGCTATAATTCCCTTTGATGGTGATGCTTTTTTCACTTCACAGATAAAATTTATATCTTGCTTTGTCAATGCTTTTTCCAAAGGAAAATCTCTATTTTGGAGCAAAGCTTCTGCTTCTTGTTTTAGCATAGCTAATGATTTTATCTGTTTTTGTTTAGCTATATTGATTTTTCGTTTCTCTACAATTTCATCTAAAATCATTTAACATACCTCATTTGAATATTTAATAAATCGTTCCATCTGATATTTAGCTTTGCCTGTATCTATCGTATCTTTGGCTATATTAATACCATCTTGTATAGATAATCCATCTTTTGCTAAATAAATACTTATGCCAGCATTTAATAATACTGCATTGCGTTTTGCCCCCAAAGTTCCTGCTAAAATATCCCTTGTAATTTGAGCATTTTCATTTTTATCTCCGCCAACTAATTCAGCTGAATTTGCATATTCCATGCCATAATCTCTAGGGTCTAAAGTATATGTCTTTAATTTTTTATCTTTGATTTCACATACTAAAGTTTTATTACAAGCTGTTATCTCATCTAAACCATCATAACCATAGACAACAGCACCTCTTTTTACACCGAGATTAGATAATACTTTCGCTAATGGCTCTACTAATTCTTCTTGATAAACGCCCATCAATTGTCGATTAGCATTTGCAGGATTAGCAAGTGGCCCTAAGATATTGAATACTGTTCTAATTCCTAGTTCACGTCTAACAGGACTAGCATATTTCATAGAACTATGATACTTCGGAGCGAACATAAAACACATGCCTATTTCATCTAGCATCTTTTCATTCTGCTTAGCATCTAATTCTAATTTAGTGCCTAAAGCTTCTAAACAATCAGCTGCACCACATTTACTAGATACACTGCGATTGCCATGTTTAGCTACTTTTATACCGCTAGCTGAAATTACAAATCCTGCTGTAGTTGAGATATTAAATGTATTTGCTTCGTCTCCACCTGTGCCGACTATTTCAAATAAATCATCTTTATAATCTATGCTTTGAGCTTTTTCTCTCATGACTTGAGCAAAAGCTGTTATTTCGTCTATCGTTTCGCCCTTTAATCGCAAAGCAGTCAAAAAACTAGCAATTTGAATATTGCTCGCTGTTCCACTCATGATTTCTTGCATGGAAACTATAGCCTGCTCTGTTGTTAAATCTTGTTTATTGCTTAATTGATGAATTGCTTGTTTTATCATTTTGACCACCTCTTATATCCAGAAAATTTTGAATTAATTTCTTGCCGTTATCACTTAAAATTGATTCAGGATGAAATTGCAATCCATAAATAGGATATTTTCTATGCTCTATTGCCATAATTTCACCATCATCAGTAGTTGCTATTATCTTTAAATCTTCGCCTAAAGTTTCTCTTTTAATCGCTAAAGAATGGTATCTTGCTCCCATAAATTCTTTATCTATACCCTCAAATAAAGGTGAATTTTCCATTATCTTTAATTTAAAAGCTTTGCCATGAACTACTTCTTTAGCATAACTTACGACACTGCCAAAAACTTCGGCTATAACTTGATGACCTAAACAAATTCCTAAAATCGGCATCTCACCTTGAAAAGCCTTCACGATTTCACTGCAAATTCCAGCTTCACTGGGTTTTCCTGACCCTGGAGATAGCACAATATGACTTGGATTTAATTTTTTTATCTGTTCTATATTTAATTCGTCATTACGAATAACTTTTATTTTTGGATTTATTGAGCCGATTAATTGATATAAGTTGTACACAAAACTATCATAATTATCTACTAACAAAATCATATGTTTCCACCTCCTGTGCTTTTGTAATTGCCTCTATCATTGATTGGGCTTTATTTATCGTTTCTTGGTATTCATTTTCAGGTATACTATCTTTGACTATTCCGCCACCTGAACGAACAAATACTTTACCTTGTTTTGCCACTGCCATTCTTATACCTATGCACATATCCATATTGCCTGCAAAATCGATATATCCCACAGCACCACCATAAATACCTCTTGGGCTTTTCTCTAATTCATGAATAATTTCCATAGCTCGTATTTTTGGTGCACCAGATAATGTTCCTGCTGGCAAAGTAGCTACGATAGCGTCTAAAGCATCACAATCATCTTTGATTTTTCCTTTTACTGTAGTTGTTATATGCATCACATGAGAGAAAAATTCTACTTTGTGCATATTTTCCACTGTTACTGAATTGAATTTACTGATTTTACCGATATCATTTCTGCCCAAATCCACTAGCATATTATGTTCTGCCAATTCTTTTTCATCACTTAACAATCTTGTTTTTAATAAATCATCTTCTCGTCCATCTTTACCTCTTGGCATCGTGCCAGCTATTGGAAAAGTCTTTAATTCTTTATCCTCTAATTTTATCAATGTTTCTGGTGAAGCCCCTGTCAACTCTATTTGCTTGGAGCTTAGATAAAACATATATGGCGAAGGGTTTATCGTTCTTAATATACGATAAGCATTTAATAAACTTCCTGAAAAATCAGCTTCTATGCGATTAGAAATGACAGCCTGAAAAATATCGCCTTCTTTGATATAACGCTGTGTCTTTTTCACTACATCTATATATTCATCTTTAGAAAACTCTCGTTTAAAATCAGATAATAGTTTTCCTGAAGGTATTTCTTTTTCTTTGCCATAGATAATAAGTTTTGCTAATTTTTCTAAATCATCAATGGCTTTAGCATAATTAGCTTCTAAATCATCAGTTTTTATATTCACAATTAAAATTATCTTTTTCGTATAATGGTCAAAAGCTATTACCTTATCAAATAACATCAAATCTACATCATTGAAAGAAACTTCATCTTTATTTACTGTTTCATCTACAAAATCCAATTTACTTTCTTGATAACGCAGATATTCATAAGCAAAATATCCGACCAATCCACCAGTAAACGACGGTAAATATTCAATTTTAGGGCTTTTATATGCTTTTAAAATCTCTCTAATCTCTATATTTGGATTATCTGTCTTAATTTCTTGTATTTCATTATTAATAGCTTTGTTTATCTTCAATAAATGATTTTTACAACTAATCTCTAAAGAAGGATTAAAACCTAAGAAAGAATATCTGCCCCAATGATGTGTATTCTCCACACTTTCAAATAAATACACATTATCACTGATATTTTTCAAGATTTTCAACACTTTAATCGGTGTTGTAGGGTCAGAAAATATCTCTTTACTCACTGGCACTATTTTATATTCTGTTTTTATTGCTTCTAATTCTGCCAGAGTCGGTTTGTACATATTTTAATCCTCCTTTATAAATCTATTTGTAAGCAAATAAAAATACCCGTCCTTGAAAATAATATCAAGGACGGGTATCTATATTTCTATATAATTAAATCATTAAAATTATATATTATACTCTACTCGCGGTACCACCTTGTTTGAGCTAACGCTCCTCTTTGCAGGATACTAACATATCCCTCACAGTTAACGCTTGTGTCGCGTTGCAGAATACTAAGATTATCCCTAATCTGTTGACTGCACCCTCAGTGGTCCATTTAATATGCTGCGTACTATAGGCTCTCAGCTCCCCTACTCTCTGTAAGTGCATTTCATATTTTTATCTCCACCTCATAGGTTTCATTAAGGCAAGTATTAAATTTTTGAATTGATTTGCTCATATTATTACACATCAATTATTTTTTGTCAATATTAAATTGTAAACTTTACACTATAAAATAAAAGCAATAACCACCGATATTGTTTTATGGTATAATAATTATACAAATTTTCACCCTGGAGTAAATTAATCATGAATGATGATAAATGGCAACGAACCGTTGCTAAACGAAGAAGACAACGTCGCATACAAAATTTATTTGCTTGTTTTGTAGTTTTATTAGTATTATTAATTTTATCGATTATAGGAGGTTATTATTATTACCAACGCACTAATTCTCCTGAATATGCTTTAGAAGAATTGCAAACAGCCTTTGAACATCGTGATATTGATACTATTCATAAGTACGTAGATTTAAAAACTTTATTACCACCAAATTATAAGATTTTGACTAATGATATATTTATCAACGACAAAATCTATACGGAAAAAGAACATAGTATTTATCAAACCTTCTATGCCCTTATTGAACCCATCATTATTGATGGCACAATTCAAAGCATTGATAAATATATTCAAACTGGAAATTGGCAACGTTTCAATTATGATTCTATGCTTAAAGGTCGTCAATTAGGTATCGATTATACAGAATTAATCAATCGCTCTTTATTATTCAATATAAGCTTCAAAGAGATAAAATCCATAGAAACTATTGATGATAATTCAGTTATGGCAACGATTTTAGTTGCAGATAAATATACAGATACTAATTTTGATTTAAAATTAAAATTAGTCAAAAATGAAGAAGGTATTTGGCAAGTCAGCGAAGTTACGAATTATCAAGATTATCTAACTATGATATCTAATCTTTATCGCCAAGATATAAATACGTATTTGACTAATACTAAATCTGATTTAGATAGAAATAATGCTCAATTCAAGCAATTACAAAGCGAATTTATAGTTTTAGCTGAAAACTTCAAAAATAATCCTTCATCAAGTCAAAGAGCATTGTTAAAATCTTTTATTGATAATAAAATAGTGCCAACATATCAAGATTGGTATAATTATCTACAAAGTTATCAAATACCTACAGGCGCTCGCCATTTACATGAATTGCGCATGGAAAGTACGACATATACTATTCAAGCATGGAAAGCTTATGCTATCGGTATTCAAGATAATAAACCAAAAGATTTAGCTAAGGCTGAGCGATTACATCGAAAAGCTATGGAAACAGAGCAGAAAGTTACTGATACGATTAATAATATGCCTGCTTTATTTATGCCTACAGTTGATTAATTTTATACTTCGCATAAGCGAAGTAATTTTTTTGAAAAAATTGCATAAAAAAAGGAGTACAACAATTTGTACTCCTTTTGTTTTTATCTTTGTCAAAATTATTTAGACATAGCTTCTAATAATACTTTGTTTTCTTCTTGAGTCAAAGGATATTTAGAAACACCATTTTCTATAGGTTTTACATATGTGCAAGAATCTTGACGTCCAAAAATAGAAGAGAATATCACACCATTATTTTGATTATCAAGCAAAGCTACAGCATAACTCAAATCGCCACCCATATCAGCAAAAGCACAGAAACGATGTACTGCTACTTTTTGAATGGATTTTGTAAATAAAGATTTCATTTCTGCATAATCTGCATCAATTTTATTATTTTTTACTACAAGTTCATTCATTTGAGCAATATTATCAGCTATAATATCCTCTAAACTTTCACCTGTTGCACCATCTACCAATGAATTATAACGTTTTTTAGCTTTGCTTAATTTTACAAGCATCACTATTGATAAAATTATTAATAAAACTAATAAGACTACGATTACAGTTAAAATAATTGATAAATTATCTTGAAATATCTGATTTAGCATTGAAAAATCCATAAATATTCCCTCCTAAATTCTGTTAAAAAAGAATTGATTATTCAATAAAGACTATTCTTTTTAACGTGCAACATTATAGCATTCATGTTTTTATTTGTAAAATCAAAACAGCATTTACTAAATGTTAAAATCCTTAATAATTCTCGATTTGTTCATCTGAGGACTTTCTTGTTTTTCCATCAATAATTCAACTAATCTAGCTAAATCATCATCATTATAAAATTCAATCTCTATACGAGATTTCTTTTTACCTTGCTTTATATTTACATTTGTTCCCAATATTTGTTTTAATCGCTCTTGCACATCATTTAAATACATCTTCGCTTCTTTTACTTGTTCAATCTGCTCGATGACATTATCACCTGCTAAGACTTTTTTGACTAATGCTTCAGCTTTTCTAGCAGATAATTCTCTTTCAATTATCAAATTAGCTAATTTTACTTGAAGTTTTTCATCTTCTATCGCTAAAAGCGGTTTTGCCTGCCCCATATTGAGTTTATTATCTTGTAATAAGCACTGTACTTCTTTTGCTAAATTCAATAAGCGTACAAAATTTGCTATATGCGAACGACTTTTTCCTACTTTTTGCGCTACTTCTTCTTGTTTTAAATTAAATTTATGTAATAACAACTGATATGCATTTGCTTCTTCAATAACATTTAAATTACTGCGTTGGAGATTTTCAATTAAAGCTATTTGTGCTACCTTATCATCATCATAATCTTTTAAGATAATTGGCACTTTATCTAATCCTGCCATTTTAGCTGCACGAAGACGTCTTTCTCCTGCAATCAATTCAAATTCATCATTATCATTTATACGCACAATTAGAGGCTCAATTATACCATATTCTTTTATCGATTTTGCTAGTTGAGCTAATTGCTCCATATCAAACTCCTTTCTTGGTTGAAATGGGTTTGGTAAAATTTCATCAATATTTAAAAATTCCATGTATTTCTCCTTTAAAATATTATAATAATTATTTTAACTTATTACTTTTATAAATTCATTATAATTTAAAACTATAATCAATCATAAAAAATTAATTTAACTAATAACAGTATAATTATACTAAAATTTATGATAAAATTCTTTTCTAGATATAATTATAAACACAAAACATTAAGGGAGATTTTACCATGCCTAAATATAATGCTGCTTTAATGTCCATTGACCCTAGTGAAACTAGACGTTATGCTGGACTCAATAAAGCTCCTAATTTCAATAAAAAAACTATTTTAGAAGCATGTCGTGAAGTCTTATATATTTCTGAACCTAAAGGAATTTGGGAAGTATATGACTATGACGCTAAAAATGGCATTGTACTTGCAGATAAGCCCTTTAAATTAGAAGGGAAAAAAGTAACTAAACATCTTTGTCGAGCTACAAAAGTTGCCATCATCGCTGTTACAATCGGCGAAACTGTTGAAGAAGAAATCTCCCGTCGTTTCAAAGATGGAGAATACACGCTAGCTGTTTTGATGGACGCTGCTGCAACTACAGCTGTTGAACATGTTGCTGATGGTATTGAACAAGCCATTGACCAAAAATTCAATATGCAAGGATTAGTTCGTCGTTGGCGATTTAGCCCAGGATATGGAGATTGGCCTATACAAGCACAACCTGAAATGCTCCGCTTAGCTAAAGCTCATGAAATAGGTATTAGCCTAACTTCATCATTAATGCTTACACCGCGAAAATCCGTTACTGCAATCATTGGACTTATACCTAAAACACAAGATGTCGAACCTGAAAAACAATCTTGTAAATATTGTCCAAACCCTAATTGCAATTTCCGCATAAAACCATTTGACCCTGAATTATTAAATAAAAATTCATGATGATAAACAAATACATTTTATCTTTTTTGCTCAATAAAAATTTCTAGGAGGTATCTTCTATGATACATATATTTGATGGTGCTATTGGCACTATGTTACAAAAATCTGTATTAAAACCAGGAATGTGCCCTGAATTATTAAATATCGAAGCTCCTGAAGCTATCCAAAATGTTCATCGTGCTTATGTAGAAGCAGGCTCTAATATTGTTGAAACAAATACATTTGGTGCTTCTCGCATCAAATTAAATGAATATAACTTAGGCGATAAAGTAGAAGCAATAAATATCGCTGCTGTAAAAAATGCCAAAATCGCCACTGCTGGCAAAGCAAAAGTAGCTGGTTCTATGGGCCCTACTGGTGCTTTTATTGAACCTTTAGGCGAATTGACTTTCGATGAAGTTTATGAAAATTATTATGAACAAGCTAAAATTTTAGCTGACGCAGGTGTTGATTATATCCTCATCGAAACTTGTATTGAAATCCAAGAAATGCGTGCTGCCCTTCTCGCTGCTAAAGATGCTTGCGATTTACCTGTAATCTGTCAATTATCCTTCAGTGAAGATGGCAGAACTGTAACAGGCACAGACCCACAATCAGCTGCCATTATCTTAGAAGCTATGGGCGCAGATATTATCGGTGCCAACTGCTCTTTAGGCCCTGAACAATTAGTTCCTATCATAAAAGAATTAGCCGATAATTGTTCTTGCCCTATCAGTGTACAAGCAAATGCAGGTATGCCACATTTAGAAAATGGTCAAACAATCTTCCCACTCACTCCAGAAGATATGGCTAAATGGGCACCAAAACTTGTAGAAGCTGGTGCAACTTATATTGGTGGTTGCTGTGGAACAACTCCTGCTCATATCAAAGCTATCAAAGAAGCTTTAACTGACGTTTCCGAACCTATCCGCAAAGCACCAAATCCTAATCTTGCCCTTGCTAGCCGTTCTAAAACTGTATTTATTGGCAAAAATTTACCTACAAGATTAATCGGCGAACGTATCAATCCTACTGGTCGTAAAAAATTAGCCGAAGAAATAAAAAATGGTTCATTTATCTCTGTAAAACGTGAAGCTATTGAACAAACTCAAGCTGGTGCTCAAATCCTTGATGTAAATATGGGTGTTGCTGGAATTGACCAAGCAAAAGCTATGCACAAAGCTATCACTGAAATTTCTCAACTTGTAAATACGCCACTTGCCATTGATACAAGCGATGTTAAAGCATTAGAAGCAGGGTTAAAAGCATATCCTGGTAGAGCACTCATCAATTCTGTAAGTGCAGAGCCTGATAGATTAAAATATTTTATACCATTAGCTAAAAGATATGGTGCTGCAATCTTATGCTTGCCATTATCTGATGAAGGTATTCCTAAAACAGCCAAAGAACGTCTTGCACTAGCTCAAAAAATAATCGCTGAAGCTAAAGCTCATGGTTTAAAAGATAACGACTTTTTACTTGATGCCCTTGTAATGACTATAGCTGCCGATAAAAATGCTTGTAATGAAGTATTAAACACTTTAAAACTTTACCGCGAACATATTGGTGCTCCTTCCACCATGGGGCTTAGCAATATATCCTTTGGTCTTCCAAATCGTCCACTTATCAATAGCACATTCTTCACTATGTGTTTAGCAATGGGATTAGATGCTCCAATCATGAACCCTTATGATGACTCTATGCAAAATGCCTTGAGTGCCTCTAATGCTCTTTTAGCTAAAGACCCTAATGGTCGCGATTATAGTCTTAATCATTCCGGTCAAAATATCCCTGTAGCTAAAGCTAAAAATGCAGTATCTAGCGGTGATATCATTGAAGATATCAAATCTGCTATAATCAGTGGAGAAAAAGAATCCATTGCTCAAATGGTAGAACAAGCTTTAAATGAAGGACATAAACCAAATGAAATTACAGATAAAGCTTTAAGCGCAGCAATGAATGTCGTTGGCAAAGATTTCGGTGCGAAAAAAATCTTTTTACCACAAGTTATGTTATCTGCTGAAGCAATGCGTGAAGCTTTCATCAAAATCAAAGAACGTATTCCATCTGATAGTGTAAGTAACAAAGGTACTATCGTCATTGCCACTGTAAAAGGCGATATTCATGATTTAGGTAAAAATATCGTATCTGCACTTTTAGAAAATAACGGTTTTAAAGTTATTGATTTAGGTAAAGATATCGATAAAGAAGAAATCATTAAAGTAGCTATAGATAATAAAGCCGATATGATTGGTTTATGCTCCTTAATGACAACTACTATTACACAGATAGATGAAGTCATCGCTGAATTAAATAAAAGTGAGTACTCCACAAAAGTCATGATCGGTGGTGCTGTAGTAACTCAAGAATATGCTGATAATGTCGGCGCTGATGCTTATGCTCCTGATGGCGTTGAAGCTGTAGAAATTGCTAAAAAACTTATTAATAAATAAAATTGAGGATAAATTTATGCAATATAAATATCATAATATTATTTTTGATTTAGATGGTACATTGATTAATTCTGGACCTGGTATTATTCATGCTGTACAATATGCTTTAAAAAAATATGGCATAAACGAAACAGATATGACTGTTTTAAAAAGTTTTGTAGGTCCGCCATTAAATCAGCAATTTATCAATTGCTATAATTTTAGTCATGAACAAAGTCTTGAAGCTGTAAAATATTTTCGAGAATATTATACAGATAAAGGTATTTTAGAAAATGAAGTATATGAGCAAATACCTGAATTATTAAAGACTTTAGTTGAAAATGGTTTAAAATTATTGATTGCTTCTTCGAAACCTGAAAAGTTTGTAAAAAATATTTTAAGTCAACATGATTTACTAAAATATTTTGCCTTTGCTGGCGGTAGTTTGCTTGATGGCAGTCGTATAAATAAAGATGATGTATTAGCTTATGTTTTAAAACAAATGCAAATTACAGATTTAAATGACTGTATAATGGTAGGTGACCGTAAATACGATGTCATTGGCGCGAAAAAATTTAATTTAAAATGTGTTGGTGTAACGTATGGATATGGCAGTCTTGAGGAATTAAAAGATATTAATGCCGATTTTATTATTGATAAACCTTTAGAATTATTGAGTATTATCAAATAAAAATTGCAGAGCGTAAGCTCTGCAATTTTTTTATTTTTCTTGTACAAATACAAAATTTTCTTTTATAAATTCCACAAATTTACGTGAAGCTAGTGACATTGTATCCCAATTTTGCCATGCTAAAGCTACATTGCGTTCAGGGTGTTCTTTTATTGGTCGAATAGCTAAGCCATCTTCAAATCCATTTAAAACTAAACTATACATGGCAGATATTCCTAAGCCTTGTTTTACCATAGCTAAAATCGAATAATCATCATAAACTTTATATTCAATCTGTGGCTCTAATTTATAATCAGCAAAAGCATGCATAATCACACTATGGCGACCTTCATCTAATAAAATAAAAGATTCTTTGGCTAATTGGTCTAAAGATATAATCGGTAAATTAGCTAATTTATGATGTTTAGGCAATACTGCCATCATTTCATCTCTATATAAAAATTCCATATTGATGCCTGAAACTACATCACTATTTACAAAACCAAAATCAATTTCTCCATGCAAAATCCATTTTTTTATGCTTGTGTATTCACCTTGTTTTAAAACAAAATTGACTGTAGGATATAATGATTTAAAACTCTTCATCAATTGCGGTAAAATATTTCTGCTCACACTAGTAAAAGTGCCAATACGTATAACGCTATGCTCTAAACCCTTCATTTCCTGTTGCCTTTGTTTCAATGAAAGTTCAGCATGAAAAATTGCCTGTATATACGGATAAAAAGATTTACCATCATCTGTTAATGTTATGCCTTCTTTTTTCCTATCTATCAAGATGGTTCCTAATTCTTGTTCTAACGCCTTTATACTTTGACTAATCGCACTTTGCGAATAGCCCACTTCTTTTGCTACCTTTGTAAAATTTCCATTTTCTATGACTTTACAAAAAATCCCATAACGCGAAACCATATGCATTCGCTCTCCCATTAGTTTTACTTATGTAGTTATTATAAATATTCGTTTTCCTAATGTAAATATAACTGCTATAATATTTATACAAAATACATATTTAAAAATAAAATACAAAATGGAGGAAATCGCTATGAATGAATTAGATATTGCTGACGATGTTTATCCAGTAGACAATATCTCTGTAAAAAAACAAGCTTTTAAAGATGGTATACGTGATGGTTTTCCTATTGCTCTTGGTTATTTAGCAGTTTCCTTCTCTTTGGGAATCACTGCTAAAAATGCAGGACTGACAGCATTTCAAGGCTTTTTAACAAGCTTTCTTGTAAATGCTTCCGCTGGTGAATATGCTGGCTTTACTTCTATTGCTACAATGGCAACATATATAGAAGTATTTCTCGTTATCTTAATCGCTAATTCTCGTTATTTGATTATGAGTTGCGCTTTAAGTCAAAAATTATCGCCAGATATTCCATGGTATCAACGCATTTTAATCGGCTTTGATATCACAGATGAATTATTTGCCATTTCTATCGCTAGACCTAATTATCTAAATCCTTTCTATTACTTTGGTGCTATGTTCATCACTATGCCATGTTGGGCTGGTGGTACAGCTCTTGGAATTGTTGTAGGTAATTTATTGCCAATTCAATTGATAAGTGCTTTTAGTGTAGCATTATACGGCATGTTTTTAGCCGTTATCATTCCACCTGCACGAAAAAATAAAGTAATCGGTGTATTTGTTATCATCAGCTTTATTGCTAGCTACTTATCCACTTACCTTCCTTATATATCTGAATTATCAAGTGCTACACGTATCATTATTTTAACTATAGTATTATCTTTGATTGCTAGTATCTTATATCCAGTAAAAACAAAGGATGGTGAAGAAAATGTCTGAGGTATATATATACATTTTAGTCATGGCTTTAACTAGTTTTGCTATTCGTGTTTTGCCACTGACTTTAATTCAAACAGAAATAAAAAATCCACTGATAAAATCTTTTCTTTACTATGTTCCTTATATCACATTAGCAGTTATGACTTTTCCTGCAATTATACAGGTAACACAAACACCACTTTCTGGAGCTATTGCTCTTGTCATTGGTATTGTACTTTCTTGGTTTGGTGCTAATTTATTCCAAGTAGCCTCATCTTGTTGTTTATCTGTATTTGTTGTAGAACTTTTACTTTTATAAAAAATCTTTACTATGAAAAAGGCATCTTAATAAATTATTAAGATGCCTTTTTTTATTTTTTTGTAGTTATAATTTTTACAATATATGCTACTTCATCATCACTTATTTTTATATTATAATCTTGCTCTATATCTTTTAAAGCTATTATTATTTTATCAAATAAAAGTTTTTCTTTTTCTTTGTATAAATCTAAATTATTATATTTTATATCAATTTTACTTAAACATCTATCTAACATACATCCCATATGAATCATTAAGTCTAGTACATATTCTTCATTTTTCGGATTATATTCTATTTTTTCTATAAACTTCCTAATTTTAGTTATAGCATATTTAGGATTTATAAATTTAACATATTTTTCCAATAAATCTTTAGCTGTTTCAAAAATAGTATAATTTGCTTTATTTTCAGGTAACATAAATATACCATTAATATTTCCATCTAATAAATGAAAGAATACTTGTTGTATTTCAGATTGCATTAATTGATTTATTGGAAAAAATGGGATTGGTAAAATAGGATCAATTGTTCCAACAACTGCTAAAATATAATACCTATCTTGCATTTTTTTAAATACATCTTTTGCATTTTCTAAATCAACAGGAATAATTTTTATCTTATCAGCATAATATTTATCAATTAATTCTTCTAAGATATTTTTAGCAATTATACTACTACCTTTGCCTGTTGCACAAACTGATAAAATAGCTAATTCTTTCTTTTTGGCAACAACAATTTTATTACAATTATCCTCAACAAACTTTGCCTGTTCATATACATTATCTATATCTTCCATATCATATAAAACATGTCTTAACATTTCTAAAGCTATTGGTGTTGAGACATTTTTTACCACTTTAGTTTTTATACCTGTTTCAGATGTTAATTTCTTATCAAAATCTAATAAAGATCCCATATCTGCCAATATTATAATACCTTTACCCTTATTTATAGCTAATGCCATTGATTTTAATTTTTTATATGTTTCATCAATACTTTGGGATAATGGCATATCTATTGCTTTCATCATATTAGTATTTAGCAACATATTACAGGTATTAGCAATACTTGTAGCTGTTGAATCTCCATGACATATTATAATTATTCCTATTTTATTATTGTCCGATATCTCCACTCTACTATGAAATAATAATAATGCTAAAAATCCTTTTTCACTTTCTGGAACAATTATTCCAAATTTATTACTAATTTTTTTCACTAAATCATTTGCTACACTAAATTCTTCTGGATGTTCTTTTTTTATCTTAAATAAATGTTGATTACTACTTACATTATTCTCTTCTACTCTCTTTATTAATTCTTGAATATGTAATGATAAACTAAATAAAAAATGATTAGAAAAATTAACTTGTAATTTTTCTCTTGCGTATTCTATAAACTGCATTGTTGCTAATACAATATCTTTAGATACTAATTTATAAAGATTATTTAAATTAGAATTTGTATTGTTAAAATGTTTACTTACACTACATAAATAATTATCAATATCAGTTTTTAATACATCTGTTATATTTTCTAGAGCTACTCCCTTTTGTTTTAAACTATCTAATTTCTTAGTTATAATTTCATATATATCATTTGTTTCTTCATATTCTATATTTTTACTATTAGGTCTAATAACTATATCTTCAGAAAACATATTTAAATAACTTGTAATTGATTTATCTAACTTTAAATAATTCAATAATACATCTCTAATTTCTTTATTTAACATTTGATATCCAACATATATTCGCTGATTATTTTGTAAATATTGTAAAAAAGCATTTGCACATAAAAGCTTTATTTCTGACCTTAATTGTCCAATATTACCTCCAATGAAATCAAATAATGCTAAAGCTTTTAAAACTTCTGGTGCTATTAATATTTCTTGTTGTAAATTTATTGCTTCAAAACGAAAAAATTGTTCTATAAGTTCTATTTTTTCCGCTATAGGTTTATCTTTATATCTTGGTAAAATTATATTTACTGGAACACGTCTAATAAATGTATTTAATAATGTCGTAGATGGATCTTCTGTAGTTGCTGCTATTATTAAAACATTACTTTTTCTTTTACTTCCATCTCCTAATCTATTATATTCACCTTTGTCCATAAGATAAAATAACATTTCTTGTCCATCTGGTGGTAATCTATGTACTTCATCTAAAAATAAAATTCCTCCATTAGCTTTTTCTACTAATCCTATTTTATCTGTATCAGCACCAGTAAATGCACCTTTCACATGTCCGAACAACTGCGATAATAATAACTGAGGATTATTAAAATAATCTGCACAATTAAAGGTTACAAAAGGATAATCTTTATTTTCTTTATTATTCATCAACAATCCATATGCATGCATAGCTTGAGCAAATGTTGTTTTCCCGACTCCACTTTCTCCCAATAATAGTGTATGTAATCCTTTAGGCGGATATACAATTGCTGCTTTTGCCTGTCTAACTTGTGATAGTAAACTACTATTGTATCCTAATAACATTTCAAATGGATCATTTATAGATGTATTTAATATATATTCCCTTAATTCATTAAAAGTATATATATTTTTTATTGGTACATTATATTTTTTATTCATTTCATTTAATATTTCTTTATCTATAAATGTAACTGGTCTACTATTAATTTTTACTAATTTACCATTCTTACACAATAGATTTAATATACTACTAGCATTATTACGTAAAATACCATATTCATTTTGTATCTCTAATGCTGTTATACCTAAATTTTTACCATCTTTTAAACCCTTTATAAAAACCTCAACCTTACAATTGCGTTTTATAAAATCTAAAATATCATTTGCTTGACTCATCTTATACTCCTTATTTATTAGAATTTTTATAAAAAAGATAATATATACACTATTCATTTTATAATATATACACTAGCATAAAAATTATAATTTGTGTATATATTTTTTATCTTTATATATTATTAATATACATTTTTAATATACATTAAGTTGGCACAGAAATTGCATTATAAATATTACAAAAATATATTTTAAGGAGGTGCTTGTTATGTCTACTTCTATGTTACATGAAGATTTAATATTTTTAAATTATAAAACTACTAACTTTAAAAATTTGATCGAAGAATTATCTCATATTTTATATAAAAAAGGTTATGTAAAAGAAAGTTATACTTCTGCTATTTTAGAAAGAGAAAAACAATTTCCTACTGGATTAAAAACACCTGGTATTAATATTGCTATGCCTCATACGTATCCAGAACATGTAATAAAACCTGCTATTTTAGTAGCTACTCTAGAAAATCCTATTGATTTTCATGAAATGGGTAATAGTTCTAATACTGTTCCAGCAAAATTAATTTTTATGTTAGCAGTTACAGATCCTAAAGGACATTTAGAAATATTAAGTAAATTAATGTCTATATTTTCTCAAGAAGATAAACTTATTGACCTATATAATTCTACTCAAGCCAAAGAAATTATAGACAAATTAAATAAAGTTTTAAATTAAAAGGAGTTTGATTATCATGAAAAGAATTTTTGTAGCTTGCGGTTCTGGTGTTGCAACAAGTCAAACAGTTGCTTCTAAAATTCAATCTATGTGTGAAGATGAAGGATTAGATGTTTCTGTTGAAGCTGTAGATATTAAATCTTTAGAAAGTATTATTGATCAGTGTGACATTTATGTTTCAATTGTTTCTGACAATGCTGATGAATGGGATGTTCCAACTATTAAAGGTATTCCATTCTTAACAGGTGTAGGTATGGACGAAGAATTTGAAAAATTAAAAGAATTAATTGAAGCATAAAAAAAAGCGGACTCTATGATATAAAACACATAGAGTCCAAAAAAATATATATTGCACGACTATTATAACATAAAAATAATTCATTACAAAACTACAATCAAAGGAGGAAAACTGTATGTTTAATGATATATTAAATTATATTCTTGGCCTTGGAGCCGCTATATTTTTACCTATAATAATGATTATACTTGGTTTATGTGTAAAGATGAAATTAAAAAAAGCTATTATGGCAGGTCTTACATTAGGTATTGCTTTTACTGGTATGAATGTTGTTTTAGGCTTTATGTTTAGTAGTATTAGTCCTGCCGCTCAAGCGCTCGTAGAACGTACTGGATTAGAACTAACTGCTATTGATGTTGGTTGGTCTCCAATAGCTGCTATTGCTTGGGCATGGCCATTTGCTCTTTTTATGTTTCCTCTACAAATTGGTATTAACTTAGTTATGCTTGCTTTAAAATTAACAAATTGTTTAAATGTCGATTTATGGAATGTCTGGGGAAAAATATTAACTGCTACTTTAGTTGCTTATATTACTGGAAATATTGCCTTCGGTTTTATTGCTGGCGCAATTCAAATAATCTTAGAATTAATTAGTGGTGATTTAATTCAAAAAAGATGTTATGAAGCTACTAAAATTCCTGGTGTTACTTGTACTCATCCAATGTTTTTACAAGGTCCTATTTTATTTTTAATTAATCGCATTCTAGATTTTATTCCTGGTATCAATAAAGTTAACATTGATGCTAATGAATTAAAAAAACGTATTGGTATATTTGGTGAAAATAGTGTAATGGGATTCATTGTTGGTGGATTAATCGCATTTTTAGGTGGTTATGCTATTAAAGAAATTTTAATTACAGCAATGTCTGTTGCAACTGCAATGATTTTATTCCCAATGGTAGCAAAACTTTTCATGCAAGCACTTGCCCCTATTGCTGACGCTGCTGGTGCCTTTATGAAAAGTAAATTCAAAGGCCGTGATTTTTATGTTGGTTTAGATTGGCCATTTATGGCTGGCTGTTCTGAAGTCTGGGTTATTGCTATTGTATTAGTTCCTATTGAATTAATTCTTGCTGTTGTTTTAAGCCAATTAGGTTTAAATACATTAATTCCACTAGCTTCTATTATCAACGTTGTTTTAACACCACCAGCTATGATTATTGCTAGAAAAAATCTTGTTCGCATGTTTTTAATTTCTATTATTGCTACTCCATCTTATTTAATTGCTGCTACTCAGTTTGCACCACAAATTACAAAGATGGCTGCTGATACTAATACACTTCATGCCGAAGCAGGTCAATTCATATCTTGGATGCAAGTTGAAGCTCCTGAGTTTAGATGGTCTATCGTACATGCATTTAATGGCGATTTAACTGGTATTATTGGAATTATTATCTTTGCTATTTTATTTGCTTGGTATTTCCTAAGCATGAAAAAAAGCAATGCTCAAGATAGTGCTAAATAAATAAATTACTTAAAATATTAATTTTGAAAGGTTGTATAAATATGTTAGAAGAATTAAAAAAACAAGTTGTAAAATATGCTCTTCAAGCTGATAGAAGTGGTTTATGTAAACATAGATCTGGTAATTTTAGCGTTCGTGATCCTAAAACAGGATATGTATGTATTACTCCTACTGGAATGGATAGAGAAGAAATGACCTATCATGATGTTGTTGTTATAGATCTAGATGCTAATGTTATTGAAGCAGAAACTGCTCAACGTAGACCGACTAGTGAAAGTTTAATGCATTTGGAAGTATATAAACAACATCCTGATATCAATGCCGTAGCTCATACTCATTCAAAATATGCTACTGCTTTTGCTGTTCTAAAAAAACCTTTACCTGCCGTTGTTTATGAAATCTTAGGTCTTGGTTGTAAAGAAGGAATTGTTCCTGTTGCTGATTTTGGTAGACCAGGAACACCAGAACTAGCTATTAACACTGTAAAAGCTTTAGAAAAATCAGATGTTGCTTTAATGCAAGCACATGGTGTAATCGCTATTGATAAAGATTTAAAAGAAGCTCTCTTAAAAGCTAGTTATGTAGAAGAATTAGCTGAAATTTATTATCATACTCTTGTTATTAACAATGGTAATGAACCTCCTTATGTATCAGATAGTGAACTTCAAAAATGGGAATATCCTAAAGAAATTAAACTATTGGATTCATTAACTAGAACATCTTCAAAATAAAACTATAATAAGGAGGATATATTATGAAAAAATTAATTAATAAACCAGAAGACTTTGCTCGTGAAACAATAGAAGGAATTGTCTTAGCTCATCCAGAATCCTTAAAAATGGTAAATAATAGTTGGCACTGTTTAGTTCGTGCAGACGAAAAAAAAGAAGGAAAAGTAGCTATTGCTACTGGTGGTGGTTCTGGTCATCTCCCAGTATTTTTAGGATATGTTGGTTATGGTCTTGCTGACGGAGTAACTGTTGGTAATGTATTTGCTTCTCCAAGCGCAGAAGCTATGCATGAAGTTGATAAAGCTATTAATTCTGGTGCTGGTGTATTACATTTATATGGTCGCTATGGTGGCGATATTATGAATTTTGGTATGGCTTCTGATTTAGATGAAATGGAAGACATTCCTGTAAAAGAAGTATTAGTAACCGATGATATTGCTTCTGCACCTAAGGGTAGTGAAAATAAACGTCGTGGAGTTGCAGGTTTAGTATTTGCCTATAAATGTGCTGGTGCAGCTGCCGAAAAAATGTATAACTTAGACGAAGTTGCTCGTATAGCTCAAAAAACTGTTGATAATACAAGAACAATGGGCGTTGCTCTTACACCTTGTATTGTTCCAGAAGCTGGTAAAGCTACTTTCAGTATTGCTGAAGATGAAATGGAAATCGGTATGGGTATACATGGGGAACCAGGTATTCATCGTACTAAATTAATGAAAATTGATGATGTTGTTAGTAATATTATGGAAAAAATCCTTGAAGATCTACCATTTGAAGATGGTTGTGAAGTTGCTGTTTTAGTAAATGGTCTAGGTGGTACACCAAAAGAAGAATTATATCTTGCTTATCGTAAACTTTATCAAATCTTATCTGACAAAAATATTTCTATACATCGTAAATATATTGGTGAATATGCTACTTCTCTTGAAATGGCAGGAATGTCTATATCTTTATTAAAATTAGATGATGAATTAAAAGAAATGATTGATGCTCCTTGCTATTCTCCATTTTTTGAACAAAATCATTAATAAAGGAGGATTTTCTTATGGAAACTATTAATAAACTCAAATTAAAGGAAATTCTTGGTAATATTTTGGAGTCTATGCAAGATGCTAAAGATGAATTAATTGCTCTTGATGGTGCTATGGGCGATGGAGATTTAGGTCTTACTATGTGCAAAGGATTTGAAGCAATTTATCAAGAAATTGATATACTAGAAGAAACTGATATGGGGAAATTAATGATGAAATTAGGAATGAAAATGAATTCTGTAGTTCCTTCCACTATGGGAACATTAATTTCTACTTGTTTCGTAAAATCTGCACCAAAAGCCAAAGGCAAATCTGAATTAAATCTAACAGATTTAGTAGAAATGGGCAAAGCTGCTGTTGATGGTGTTATGCAACGTGGTGGTAGTAAAATCGATGATAAAACTATGCTAGATGCTTTAGCTCCAGCAATTAATGCCTTAGAACAATCATTATCTGAAAATAAAACATTAGCTGAAGCTCAACAAGCTGCATATCAAGCATCAATAGAAGGTGTAGAAAAAACAAAAACTTTAAAATCTGTTCATGGTAGAGCTGCTTATTATAATGAACAATCTATAGGCAAGCAAGATCCTGGAGCTACTGCTGTTATGTATATTTTCCGTGGTATTGCTAAATCATTTTAAAACCTTTTCTTCTAAAAAAAGTCTAGAAATAACTTATATAAGTTATTTCTAGACTTTCTTATTTTTCTTATTATAAAGAAATCACTTCTGCTAAATGTCTTAAATCTTCTGGGTATTCTTTTTTATTAGTGATTGCATCACGTAAATCAATGCAAACAATATTTCCACGTTGCATACCGAAAACAATATTATGAAGTCCAGAAACAGCTGCAAGTGTTGCTTGTTCACCTAATACACTTGCAAATACACGGTCATTAGCTGTTGGTGAACCACCACGTTGAACTAAACCTAAAACAGTCAAGCGTGTGGAAATTCCTGTTCTAGCTTCTAATTCTTTTACTAATTCTTGCATATTGCCAGTACCTTCAGAAGCCAAAATTACTAAATAAGATTTACCACCATCATGTAATTTTTGTACTTTATTGATAATTTTTTCCTTATCAAATTCTTCTTCTGGTACTATAACCATATTTCCGCCACCAGCAACGGCTGAATATGTAGCAAGCCAACCGCATTTATTGCCCATTACTTCAATAATAAATGTACGACGATGTGCTTTTGCAGTATCACGAATTTCGTTGATTGCCTGTAAAATAGTATTTACAGCTGTATCTGTACCAATAGCATAATCTGTTCCCCAAATATCATTTTCAATAGTAGCTGGAATACCAATTACAGAAAATCCTGTTTCACGTTCAAATTCTTCTGCTCCACGTAAGCTACCATCACCACCAATGACAATCAAAGCATCAATATTATGTTTTTTTAGATTTTCATAAGCTAATTGACGACCTTCTTTTGTACGGAAACGCTTACAAAAACTTGTACCTAAGAAAGTACCACCACGCTGAATAATATCGGCTACAGATATAGAAGTCAATTCTTCCATATTATCATCAACTAAGCCTCTATATCCATCATAAACGCCCCATATACGCACGTTATTATTAATCGCAGTTCTCACTACAGCTCTAATAGCCGCATTCATTCCTGGTGCATCTGTACCACTTGTCAATACAGCAATATTTTCTACTGACATAAAAAAACCTCCTCAAAATTTAAAAGCATTTATATATTTTATTCGCTAAATAATAACTAATATCCTTGTAAAAATCCCTAAAAAAACAAAATCTCCAAATATTATTACTTAGCTTGACAACTCATACTTTAAAATGATAAATTTTAGTTAACAATCTGTGTAACTGACGGAAGTGGAATTAACCACATGAAGCACAGATTTATACAGCCGACCGTCTGGGCAACAAAATCTAATAGTATTATATTTATTTTACAGGAGGAATATCGTAAATGAATTCTATGGAATTAAAATACGGATGTAACCCTAATCAAAAACCTGCTCGCGTTTTTATGAAAGATGGACAAGATTTACCATTCACAGTTTTAAATGGACGTCCAGGTTATATTAATCTTTTAGATGCCTTTAACAGTTGGCAATTAGTTCGTGAATTAAGAGAAGCTACAGGTCTTCCAGCTGCTGCATCTTTTAAACATGTAAGCCCTGCTGGTGCAGCTGTTGCTGTTCCTTTATCTGAAACATTGAAAAAAATGTATTTCGTTGAAGGTATTGAACTCACACCTATGGCTACAGCATATATTCGCGCTCGTGGTGCTGACCGCATGTCTTCTTATGGAGATTTTGCTGCACTTTCCGATGAATGTGATGCTGCTACAGCTCGTTTCTTAGCTCGTGAAGTATCCGATGGTGTTATTGCTCCATCTTACAGTGCTGAAGCTTTAGAAATTTTAAAAACAAAACGTAAAGGTAACTATCTTGTAATTCAGATGAACCCTGATTACAAAGCACCTGAACTTGAAACAAAAGAAGTTTTTGGCGTTACTTTTGAACAAAAACGCAATGATATTAAAATCACTGAAGAATTATTCAATAACATTCCTACAAAAAATAAAAATATCACAGATGAAGCAAAACGTGATTTACTTATCGCTTTAATCACATTAAAATACACTCAATCCAATTCCGTATGCTATGCTAAAGATGGACAAGCTATCGGTATCGGTGCTGGTCAGCAATCCCGTGTACATTGCACTCGTCTTGCTGGTAATAAAGCAGATATCTGGCATTTACGTCAAGCACCTCAAGTATTAAACTTACCATTCAAACCAGATGTTCGCCGTCCAGACCGCGATAATGCAATTGATGTATATATCTCTGATGAATATATGGATTTACTCGGTGGCGACGATTGGAAACGCGTATTCACTGAAAAACCTCCAGTATTCACTAAAGAAGAAAAAGACGCTTGGCTCGCTCAAGTAAAAGGCGTAGCTCTTGGCTCTGATGCATTCTTCCCATTTGGCGATAACATTGAACGTGCTCATAAATCTGGTGTAGAATTTGTCGCTCAAAGCGGTGGTTCTATCCGTGATGATAATGTTATTGAAACTTGTGATAAATACAATATGGCAATGGCATTCGTTGGAATTCGTTTATTCCATCATTAATAAAAATAAAAATGCACTAACTATAAAGTTAGTGCATTTTTTTATTTTACTTATAAAATTTATCTTTATATAAATCTACATTCATTTTATACATATCTGCTCGATAAGATGCTAATGAATATTCAAATGGAATATCATTTTGATTATATGCAACCGTTGTTATATATAATAATGGAGCATTTTCCATAATACCCAATAAATCAGATAAATAAGGGTCAGCAACTGTTGCATGAATTTGACGATTAATATGAGCAATCTCTATATTATATTTTGTTTTTAAAGTATCGTATAAAGAATTTTGCTCTAAATCTTCATCAATTAAGCCCTTACATAATTTCACAGGTATAAAAGTTTTAACATAAACTATAGGTTTATCATCAGCATAGCGCAAACGTTCAAGACAAATAACTTTATCTTTTTCTGTTAGCTTCAATTTTTCCATAACTTCAGCAAAGACATCTATTTCTGATATAGATAAAAGCTTCGTTTTAGGCTTTAATCCATAATATTGCATCTCTTGATTATATGTTTGGATCTTTTGAATGAAATCCCCAGCAATTTTAGGGCGAGTAACAAATGTCCCTTTTGATTTAATTCTATTTAAATAACCTTCATGTACTAATTCTAAAAACGCTTGTCTAACTGTCGGTCTTGAAACATTTAAATATGCGCATAATTCTTCTTCTGGTGGAACTAATTCACCATCTTTTAAGCTATTATCTTCAATATGCTTTATCATAAAAGTTTTTATTTGATAATATAGCGGAATAGGAACTGTTCTATCTATTTTTAATTGTTCATATATCGAATTCATTTATAATCTCCTTTCAAAAAAATTATAAAATATTAACTATCTTTTATCAATAAGTTATTATATATTGACTTAATTTTGTTATTTTATTATTATGTAATTACATAATAACAAAGAAAAGAGCGATAACTATGAATAAATTTAGTAAATACTTTGATCACACATGTTTAAAACCTTATGCAACTAGAGAAGATATGGCTAAACTTTGCGAAGAAGCTAAAAAATATGATTTTATGATGGTAGCTATCAATTCTACACAGACAAAATTATGCAAAGAGCTTTTAAAAGGAACTGACATTCATGTAGGTGCTGCTATTAGTTTTCCTTTAGGGCAAACTACAATAGAAACTAAAGTCTTTGAAACTAAAGATGCTATTGCAAATGGTGCAGATGAAATTGATTATGTAATTAATATTACAGAATTAAAAGAAAAAAATTATGACTATATCAAAGAAGAAATGACTCAAATCGTAGATGTTTGCAGAAAACATAATGTAATTTCTAAAGTTATTTTTGAAAATTGCTATCTTACTAATGAAGAAAAAATTAAATTATGCGAAATAGCACTTGAAGTAAAACCAGACTTCATCAAAACTTCTACAGGCTTTGGTACAGGTGGCGCTACAGTTGAAGATGTAAAGCTCATGAAAAGCATTGTTAAAGACACAGTAAAAGTAAAAGCCGCTGGTGGAATTCGCGATTTAGATACTTGCTTAAAAATGATTGAAGCTGGTGCTGAAAGAATTGGCACATCTTCTGCTATAAAAATCACAGAAGCATACAATAATAAATAATTAGGAGCATACCTATGGGTAAATACTTACTAGCTCATGACTTAGGAACATCTGGAAATAAAGCCACTTTATTTTCCACAGAAGGGCAACTCATCGCTAGTTGCACATATAATTATGATGTTTATTACCAAATGCGAGCGTAAAGCCCCTAAATTTATTTATGGGGATATAAGCTCGCTAAAAAACAATGATTCGATATCATTGTTTTTTATTGTATTATATTTTTAATAGTTATATAATACTTTTATGAAAT
>ERZ791620.60-NODE-60-length-69267-cov-2.748208_pt1 | contig 69267 bp, 86 predicted proteins | sample MGYA00509962_ERZ791620 | MGnify/ENA primary metagenome ERZ791620 (study PRJEB30046, sample SAMN00715162) | human gut metagenome | study: EMG produced TPA metagenomics assembly of the A metagenome-wide association study of gut microbiota in type 2...
TACAGAGGCGGGTTATCCGTGCCTGTGACTTGTAGGCACATCCACGAGCCCCACCCCATACGGACGATTCCTAAATAAGGAACCTGAAGACCGGAATACCAGCCTCCTAAATTAGAGATGGAAGCACCTGCCGGTCCCTGTATGCTGCCTGCGCTTACCCATTTCGTACCGTTCCATACGTACAGGTTTCCGTCCACCATCCAAGCATCGTTTGGATGGTTGTCCTCGGAAGGAAGTTCTTCTATACTACCTTTCTCACCAAGCAGGTTGAACGACGTCCCGTCGGTACCCTTGTCCACCTGTAACAGCCAGTCCACGCTGTCCGCCGACGGTTCGGCATCCGTACCCGCTTCGTTGACGCAAAGCCATAGACATCCGTCGTGGCTCACACGGTCATAATAATCACACAGCTTCTTGCCCTCTTCCTTCACAAGATCCTCCCATGCGCCGCGGTCGTTGGCCGTGCGGACGGGAGTGCCATCCGGCTTCACCTGCATGATTTTCCCGGTAAAATAAACATCGGTCGTGTATTCCGAATACCCTTCCATATTCAGGCCAAAGACGTTCAGGTTCGACAGGTCTCCGGACTGCTTGGCTATGTTACCTTTACCGATTTCCCATGTATTCTGATGCCACAGATACCTTGTGTAAGTACGGGTTTCGTAAACAGATGTCTGCCTGTCTTCACGCGTGAAACTGCCGTATGCCACAAACTTCATCTGCTCGAAAGGATCGAAAGAAAATTTCCAACTGTCCGAGACGGGCCGAATCTGATACTTGAATTGCTCGTTCTTGTCACCCATCACCTCGGTAATCGTGAAATAAACCGTGCAGAACCCGGCGAAGGTTCGATTACCTCTACTGTCATCCGTATCTTCAGTGGCATTGTCAGAAGATGTAAGAGAGTGGAATATACCCATACAGATGTCACCGACAGCTACTGCGCCGATTTGCCCGTCCTCCAACTTCAACGTACAGGTTTTGCTCTCAACATCCACCTTATCAATCAGTCCGCCTCCAGGTGCCCTCCATTTATCACCCAAGAATATCTCGATGCTGTTAAACCGAAATTCAGGAGCTTCAATATAGCGACGCGATGTCAGCGATTCTACTTCAGCATTCCCGTTTTCATCAATCTTTGCCCCAAATCCGGTCATACCTGAAGCATAGCCGTTTTTGCCAAAAATCGCACCGGCATGGAAAATAGCCGACTGCAAAAAAGTAAGGATACCTATAACTGTATCATCGACTTTCTTTCTGACAAATTCTTTCAGCGACCTCAATGCCGAAAACGCATTACTGTCAGATGCCGCTGTTTTATCATTTACTTTAATAAGGTAAACGCCACCTCCTCCACCGACATAGGTCTGACCTTTATATGTAAGTGAATCCACCTTATCCTCAATCTCACTGATACGTGAATATGGCATGCTTTCACCGATGGTATAGACTGGGCTGTCCCAAGGAATATCCAAGTTCATTTCCCAGCCAAGAACACGGGAAATACGCCCGCCTTCAAAGTAGGTGTCGTCCACCAGATTGATACGTTGCCCAAACTCGTATGTACGTGAAATTGGATCTTCATGTACCCATTTGCTTGCCAAAATTGTAGGGTAAGTACCGTCGTCCTTCTTTACCTTGTCGGCGTACTTTTGTGCCTTCTCCTTTAATTCCTGCTCAGCTGCTGGGATATACTGGTCGGACACCAGCTGTATGTCAAAACCCGAAAGAGTATATTCGTCTCCGTCGGCAGGGTACATCATATCGTCTGGCAACGGGCGGCCATAATCCTCGTTTCGGACGATTTCCCAAAGCTGATCACCGCGACTCTCATCCTTAGGTTCAGGGTTGAAGATTACCCCGAACTCCAATCCGTTTAGTTTTCCAGACTGAAACTTAATCTTCAGTTCCTGTCCTTCAAGAATATATTCATCCTTGAACTCCAGTCCGGTATCTTTGTAGCGGTAGTACGTAACAGTTTCTTTTGTGCCGTCCTCATTCTCTACTTCTTCGGTGCGGGTATGAACATCAGAAAGAGTACCCACTCGACGAGGATAGACATCATCGAACACTACGACATCTTCAATAGCTTCTTCCTGAGGCATTCCTTCGTATGCGTCTATATAGGGAGTATCGGCAGGGAGCATCAGTCGTTTCTGGACTACGCCATTGATTACAGCCTGCTCGTCGGTAGGACGATAGTTTGCAGGGATATTCTTGGTTGAACCAAACGCATAGATGCGGGTGGCATAAGTGCCCTGACTTTCGCTGCGGGTGATACTCGACGCTTCGATACCACGCTCGATTTTAACGGCATCTCCGAATTCATTTCGCCCAAAATGAATAACGTTGTCCGTTATCCAGCAATCGCAGTCCCACTTATCCTCACCCGCCATAGAAAACAAAGCGTCCAACAAGTTCATGTTGTCATAGGTCATTGCCACGGCTTTATTCTCTACAGTATCATCTATGCTGAATGTAAAGTCTGACCCACGGTAAATATATCCTAATGCTTTCAGATTTCGAAGGAACACGCCCAACTGAACATCAAGAGAAGCGGTAAGCGACCATGATGCTTCGCTACCAGCTTGTTCAGGAGTGTATTTAAATATCTTGTTTTTCCACTTCCAGTAATAGGCATTCATTCTTAGTTCATAGTCATAGGCACCGGTGGAAGTGTTATAAGTAGGTTTTTGCAGATCGGTTATTTCATATATTTTCTCCAATTTACCGCCAAGAGATTCATCAAGCACTCCAGTCAGGTCTACGTAATCACCCAATTTAAACTGAATAGGAGAAGACACGGAAAAAGGAAGAATAATATAATCCTCCTTCATCAGCGTAAACTTTCCCTTCGCTCCATTGTTGATGGCTGTCGAAAATCTTAATTGTCCGGATATGTCTTTAATTTCAATCATATCCCCAAAGTTCAGAAATAGAAAATGGAAGCCCTAAAATATTGGACTTCCATTTGAAACAATAGGGAAAAGGTTTGTTATTCGCTTCTGTCCATCGGATTTGGCTCTTCAAATTTGCTCGACACCTTACCAAAACGCCTGTCGCAACTCAATCCATAAGAGATGCTTTTCCCCAGGTAAACCAACTTGTAAACCTCGCTTCCGAGAACGGGGACTTTGATGTTCACGGCACCTTTCTCCAGTTCTGCCTGAAAAGATTTCTTTTTGCTTCGGTAATCACTTTCCGAACTACCTTCAATGGTGAACTGAAGAGTGATTTCGCGCGAATCCACTTTTGCGTTATCTGTTATCACACGCTTACCATGCTCCAAACGGCTTTCGTTCTCAATGTAGTCTTTCATTTGGTTGAACCCGTCAATGGCGTCGAGGAAACCATCTCCCATGCGGACGCCCCACGTAGAGAATGCGTCTTTCCCGTTTATAAATAAATCTCCTGTCATAGTCTTGATGTATTACGTTTCACTTCAGCGATGTCAGCCTGCATCTGTTTGATAGGTTTTACGATTTCGCCTGTATTCTCTCTGATCTGTTGCAGTTCCAGATAGGAATTAGCCAGAATAGTACGCGTTTCGTCGGCGATGTTGTATATACCCGATGCCTGAGCAGTCAACGCACTGATAGAACCTCGAAGCTCGGTAATAGCAACCGTCTGCTGTTGTTCTGCGGCCTCTATTCTTAGGTTGGATTCATACACGGCGGTAAACCGTCCACTCAATTCGCCTGCATCCTCGTGTGTCATTTCGATGCCAAAACCACGACCGGAGGCGGATTGTTGTTCAGACGAAGAACTATCCCACCCCATAGCCTGCATAATTGCATCACGCTCAGCCAAAGCATCACTTACCATCTGGTCCCACTGTGCTTTCAGGTCAGCTTGCTCGGTACCCGTCAGTTCTCCGCCTTCCATAGCATTAGCAAAGTTCTTATACCATTCCTTCAGCCTTTTTGCATAGGTATCTGACATCATGCTTTCAATCACTGCCTGCTGCATCATCTTCTCGAAATTTTCGGCAAAGTCTTCTGCATCCGATTCCATGTCAAGCAGACTATTCTTAAACTCATCCCGGACGGTATCAAATGAAGTGTCGGTCAGCTTCTCTCGATAAGCATCTTCCAGCTCCTCCAGTTGCTTCCAGTACTCGATGTAGCTGTCCATATACTGCGAAGCATTCTGATAACCATCGTCAGCATATTGCTTAATTTTGGAGTAAAGGTCTGTGGCGTTATTAGCCACATTGTACATCTGCTCACTGGTCAGGTTCCAGAAGTCACTGGCATTCCTTACAGACACGCCGGCCGCCTCACTGATACGACGCCAATCTTCGGCAGACATGGCATCGTTGATTTTCTTGTTACTGGAATGTGTACCTCCGATCCCAATAAAACCGTTGCTATAAGCAGCGGCCGAGCGTTGCATCTTCTCTTGAGTGTTGGCCATCTGTTCTCTAATGTTTTCCTTCTGCTGCTCATAGATGTCGGTAGCATCGGCCACGGTACTTTCGTCCATTTTGTCAGCTAGATTATCGAGGGAGTTTATCAGATCCTGGTTAGAAACAGTAAGTCTTTCAAGGTCTTCCTGCAAATGCGGGTCGCTCTCACCTCCAAAGTCTATGCCTGTCCATCCAAATACTGTGTTCCATGCTCCATAAGCAGCGTTTGCTATAGATTTAACGATATTCCCAATAAATCCATCAAGTCCTTGTGAACCGATATTGTCAAGAAGGGAAAATATACTACCAATTATTCCAGAGATTTTATCACCGCCTTCTCCAACTATATCCAAAATTCCACTTACAAGGTTGCCAACTGATGTGAGCGAAGCCTCCGAACTACTTCCTAAATCGTTGATAGCATTTGATAATGCTACGAGATTACTTCGTGCCCTGTCGGTTGACTTCTGCACATTTGTCTGTGCATTCTGTTGCTTTTTCTGTGCATCGTTCAGCTTCTTTGCGGCGGATTCCTTCTGCTCGTCAGTTCCGCTCTTCATGGCTTCGTTGTATTCTTCCTGCGCCTGTGTCAGTTCTTCCTGTGCCTTGGCCAGTTCGTTTAATTGCTCCGGCAGGTCAGCCAAGAGTCCGCCTTTGTCGATGAGGGTTGTCTGAATGTTACTCAGGGCTTCGTCAATGACCTTCTTCTGGTCAACGGCCATGTTCTTGTATTCTTCGGAGTTCTTGAAATCCTTCAGCTGTTGCTTTACCTTGTTCAAGGATTCTTTAGAGACCTTATCCAAATCACCAAATACAAGTTCCCAGTTGATACCCTGTTTCAGCTTTTCGAGGTCGATGCCAGAAAGAGCCTGTTCCATCTCCTTTTGCAGTAGTTTCCCTTGCCAGGTATCTGCCCCACCCGCTTCTGCTATTTTCTTTGAATATTCCTCCGTGATGGCCTGTTGCTGCTCCCTGAATGTACCGTAGTTCCTTAGATACTTGTACATGGCCTCTTGTTCGGCATCCAGCCCGTCCAGCATGGTTTGCACCATATCGTTGATAGTGTCTGAGGTGGCCTCTTCGGCGGCATCGGCTTGCTTTTCGAGGTCTTGCGAAAAGGATGTCTCAGATTTTAGAAAAACTGTTGAGTTAGCACTCTTAGAATTATCCGGTCTAATACCCGTTAAAGTCTGCAATGTTTTTTGTGCATTCTGGAGTTCTTTTTCCTTTGAGGATATTACAGACTCAACAGTTTTGCCTGCTTCTGCCCGCAATTTTCCGCTACGAAGATCGGCTATTTCCTGTTTGAGTGTCTTGATACGTTTGGTAGTATTCTCGATTTCTTTTGAGATGGTGGACTGAGGTAAATCTTTCTTGTTAGATAGAGAAGATTTCTCAATTTCTTTTTCCAAAGCATTAATAGAAGAAATAGTTTCATCTAATGCTTCCTTTGCCTTATTCACTTTTTTTCTGCACTACTTCTCTCTTGTGCTGTATACAACTGCAATATCGCTCCAGATTCACCATAAAATTCTCCAAGTGGATTTTCTTTCTTTACCCTCTCAAAATTTTCTTGACTTGATTTATAGTCTTTTTCTTGAATACGTTTTTTTCTGTATAACTCCTCCAGTTCTTCCTGAACAGCCTTCAACCGTATCTGCTTTTCAAGTTGCGTTAGATAGGCTTTAATGGCTTCGGTGTTGTTGTTTATAAGTTTTCCTTCTTCATCAAGACTTGCGTTGTATGAAGGAATGATGGCCTGCAAATCAGACAAGGCTTTCTTTTTCTGTTCCAGTGAGGAAGTTTCACTTTTCAATACGCCTGACAATCGGTCAACTGTAGCAGCCTGCTTTGAAAATTCCTCATCGGCCTTCTTATTTACCGTATTAAGTGTCTCTTGTGCTGCAGTGGCTTCATTAGTCCTTTTCGTAAACATATATACAGCGGTTCCTACACCTACTAATACAGAAAGAAGTGCGACATAAACATTGGACTTTGCTGCTACATTGAAAGCCTGCTGGGCTGCGGTGGCCAGTCCCAATTCCTTCCTGTACATTCCAATCAGACGGATACTTTCAACAAATCCGACCGCCTTCTGCGCTACGGCTGTTGTAATCAACACAGCCTTATATGTTCCGTAAGCTGTAATTAAACCACCAATAACCGCCAATACATCATCAAGACTTTCTACCAAATCCTCGGCTGTACCGATGCCGAACTCGAAAACATCCTTATACTTGTTCCCGAACTCATTCATCTTCTGGAACAGGGTATCTTCGATGTTTGACAATCTCTGCGGCCACGTCCCGGCAGAGTTCTCCATAAGGTTTGCAAACTTTCCACCCTCAGAAGTCATATTCTTGAAAGCCTGCTCAACTTCCGCAAAACCGACCTTGCCTTCCTTTACAAGTTCTCCTACCTGGTCTTTGGAAACACCTAAGACCTTGGCCAGTTCTTCGTAGATTGGGATACCTCGTCCGGCGAATTGGCGTATGTCTACCGTCATGGCACGGCCTTGTGTTCTTAATGTGCCGTAAAGATAAATAAGTTGCCCTATAGGTATCTGCAATCCCGATGCAACATCTCCAAGCATAGACAGCTCTCCAACAACCTTATCTGCGGATGAGCCATAAGCCAGTAATTGCTTTGCTCCCGTAGCCACATCATCAAGATTGAACGGAGTCTTCGCTGCAAACTGAACAATCTCACCTATGAGTTGGTCCGCTTTCGATTTGTCCTGAAGGATGGTTGAAAGAGCCACTTGTAACTGCTGCATCTTTCCAGTTGCGTCAATAACATCAGAACCAAACTTTTTTATCGCAGCCAATCCTCCTATCTCTATAGCAGTACGTCTTAAAGAATCAGTCAATGATTTTACAATCGCATCTGCATTGTTCGTTCCACTGGCAAATTCTTTGTATTCCCTTGTAAGTTTACGTACCTCCAAACGATTCCTTGCCTGCTGGTCTTGTAACTCGCCAAGGGAATATCTCTGCTCATTCAAGGCCGCTTTAGCCGTATTCAGTTCAGCTAATTTAGCTTTTGAATTAGGAGAATACTTACCCATCTTTGAATATTCATCAGACAGCCTTCTGACATCATCCTGAGTATCACGGATGATTTTCCTTTGTTTGATGATTTCCTCTGTCAGTTCATCGGAGGCCTTTGACGCAGAATTAAGCTTTTTCTTCAAATCATTCTCCATTACAGCACCTGCCTTAGCCGCCTCTGTTACCAGTCCCATCATCTGCTGACGGGTGGATGCCAATTGCGTTTCTAAAGCCTTGGCGGATGCAGGAGACTTGTTTACGTCCATCTTCTTGAGTTGGGCTTCCAGCTTACTAATCTCATTACGAAGTTTTATAACCTCATCATATTGTGCGCTTACGCGGAATACAAGTGTAGCCATATCTATTTCTTATTTCTTCTTCTGCGTGAAGCCATATCCTTACCCTTCACCTTTGTAACCTTGGTTCCGGTAATTGTATGGAGCTTGTCACGCTGCATTAATACTAAATTCCTGTATGGTATCTCATAGACCACTTCCCGGTATGACAGATGCAGATTTTCCATGAACGATGCAATCTGTCCCAAGAGAGTATCATTTCCTACAACCTCGGTTTTGCTGCCAGCAGGCTTACGTTCCTCGCCAAGCTGGCAGCTTTGAGAAAAACCTTGGAATCAATCATAGAAAGGGATTCATCCAAGGCATCCAAAACTTCGTCCAAGGTTCCTTTAGACAACTCTTCGCTCAAACTTTCGTCTCCGTTTATCAGCCAAGAAAGAGCCTTGCTATATGCTTCACTATTTCCAAGGGAGAGCAACACTTCCCTCAGACTTTCCGCATCCTGTACGTTTGAAAGATGGGAAATGGCACCGGACAGCTTGTGGATTGTAGGTGGATAGACCGTATAACTTTTGCCACCCACAATTACCGTTCTGAAATCACTTCCGATAATGGATTCTGATACTATTTTCGCTCCTTGATTCATTCTAAAAAATTAAGGGGTGAAGACATAAAGCCCACCCCTGTTAAAACCTATAAAACTATCTCGACCTATCGGATAGGCATTAAGCACCAGCTGTTACTTCTTCGGAATCGAACCAATACTCTGGTGCAATAGCCGAATTTTTCGGTTCCAGCTCTACGGCACTCACCGGAAGTCCAATGGCTTTGTCCGTTGTAGCTTCACGGGCACCAATGTCAGCACGAGGAATGACGCAATACTGGTCGTCTTCGGTCTGGGCTACAATCAGCTTTTCAATGTTCACCTTACCCCTTGCTCGTTTCCACCCCTTGTCGGTGTTGATGACGTCACCTCCCATAAGGTCTTTCTTGGTCGGGTAATCGTACTCACCAATCGTAAAGTTAACGGTCACATCACCCATCTCTTTGTCGCTGCGATAGGTTTGATTCGTGAGCTGGTTCTTGTAGTTAGTGCGGCTCGCCTCCGCTTCTTCAAGCGTCCACGTATCCTGATGGATATTCTTTACCTCTTTCAAGGTTTCGCCCTGCAAAAGAGTGTACAAAGCTTGTCCTGTTAGGTCTTCTGTGATAGCACTTGTCTCGCCATACCAAAGTTTCTTGATATTCACGGCGGTGATTTTCTTTGCTTCTGCCATATCATTTCACATTTAAAACTTCAAACAAAATTCTTACATTCACATAGTGACACTTTAAGGATGTGTCCTCCTCTGTCCCGATTGAGTCGATGGAATAATGATAGGTGGTACCGTCATAGCGTCCGGTTATGCCGTCGAATAGCTCTTGCGCCTGTTTCTCCAATTCGTTCAGCCGAATGGTGTTGGCTTCGCCTTCTTTCAGATCAGGAACACAAAGGTTTACTTCCGCGAAAGACTTCTTCCAGTATGTGCCAGGTTGTTGCATCTTGGCGTGAATGACAATTCTTTCAGATTTCATCGGTCCTGTCAGTTTCTTGCCGTGGGGAACGATGGATATGCCGAAAGGCTGGCAATCGCGGTAGAGTATGTTCGCTATGTCGGTAGTTACTATCATTATACAATCAAATATTGAATATTATTACCATACTGAAGGAATACATGATAAACCAGTTCTCCAAGCTGAACAGTCCCGGCAAATCTTTTATCTTCCAAATCTTTATCAGATATGTTTTGTCCTGTTCCGTACATAAAGATGTCCACAAAACATAATTCTTTTTGACATTCATCTACTACTGCCCATAGACAAACCATATTTCGTTGCGATTGTACAGATAATATTCTTGCTCCTACAGGTAGGCATAATTTTGAATGGTTTGCTACAATCAATTCATACTTGAATATTCGTTTCATTTGATTTCCTCCTTCAATCGTCTCTCAGCAAATAGGGCTGCACCAGTCAGGACTTCGTAACCTTTAGATTCAACAAACGAAGCATATTCGGCTTCATTCCTTAACTCCAATCCGTCATCTTGGGCTGAATACTTGTTTGACTTGCGGAGTGTTCCGGTACGGTTCTTATAGCTACCGTTCTTCACTGCGTAATCGACAGCCTCCTTTCCGACCTTCTCCTCAACGGCTTTCACCTCGGCATAGCCTTGCTGGAAGAATCCGTCCACGTCCGAAAAATCAAACTTTACATCCATATCTCTGAGTAACCGAAATAATTCGTATTCTTGACCATATAAACCTCGCCGGTTCCCCGGATATTCTCACCGTCCATACATCTGACTTCATCACCAGCCTTCAGTGAGATTCTTTTCTCACAGACTACATGGTAATTCGGTCGGTACACCTCGCCGTTCTCCGAAGTAAACTCCTTGGTGGAGTTATCGTCACACCGGCACCGACATACATCTTGCCAGCTTTCTCCACCGGTACCGGGAATAGGCCGGCCAAACTCGTCTGTTTCCATCTGAGTGATGACTTTAACCTGTAATATGTGTGGAGCAAATATCATAGGAATCTGACTTTAGGTTTATCTGACAGTGTGTCTTCAAGTCCGTACTTCTTGCACAAAAAAGAGTAGTATTCCTTCAAGCCCTGAGTATTCCAGGACATAGAGAAACCATTCTCACTGATGGAAGTGGCGCGAAGTAATAGAGAGGGGATGAACTTCACCATAGATATCGACACAAGACCGATGTTTGACGGGTCTATCTCATATTCTCCGCATATCCCTGAAGACAGACTTATCTCCAAAAGGTCAGCCTCCGACAAGTTAATGCCGAAGGTCTGAAACTTCTGTGATATGTAGTCGTTTACTGTCATGCGTTCATGGTGGTCAAATCGAAGTTCACAATCAGGTTCGGACTCGCGATCTGCGGAATCCACTCGGCAGTGTATTCCAGATAGCGTCCGTTACCATCCTTATAACCGGAGATAAGCATGTCACCGTCGGCTTGGCTATAGTTACGTCCCGGTACGCCATCCACAGCCTCGTAGGGTGTGTGGAAACGCATGTAGCCGATCTTGTCCTGTGGGAGCAGGGTGATGCGGTCGTCAGCGTAAATCTGCACGTTTTTGCCGGACTGGTCCAGAACATAGTCTTCCTTGATTTCGATAGCCGGGAGCCCTATGCCTGTAAATACAGAAGAGGCCAGTTGGGAAGTAATCAACCCGGTTGACATGTACATCTCATTACCAGTCAGCTGCATCTTGAACTTGTCGCCGAATTCGCTTGAACCGATGATGTTCTTCACGAAGGTTCCTCGTGACATGATCATCTTCGGGAAAGTGCCGTAAACGGCCTTCAACTCGTTAATCTGTTGTTGCAGATAGGTAATGAAGTTGGTCTTTACTCCAGCTTCGGGTGTAATGAACTTGAACGGAAGTTCGATATCCAAAAGGTCGATGCCTCCGGCATTGTCGTCCTTGTTCTTCACTTGGGCCTTTCCTGTCATCAACAAAGAACCTACAACGATGTCCATACGCTTGTGAGCGGCAAGGAGCACCTGACGGTAGTCGTCGTAGGTGAAGTTCACGATGTCCTGCATGGCGGCCACCTGGTCGGCAGTCTTGGCCGCATTGAACTTGTCCACCAAGTCCTGAAGTTCGGACAAACGGTCGATGGAAATCTGATAGCGGTCGCCCAGATAGGCAATTTCACCATATCCCGAACCGATGTTCCGGCGTTCACGGATTGGCTTCTCTCCATAGCGCGAATTGATGGAACCGGCCATCACGCCCGTAACTTGGCCGATATAGTCTTTGAATACGCGGGTGGTCGTTCTGCGGAAGTCCAGGTACTGCTGCCAGTAGATTGTATCCTTACGGGTCTGAAGGACGCGCTGGATAACGGCGTTAACGATGTTAGGATCGTTAAACAGGGTATAGATAGTTAGCATCATATCTTAGTCCTCCTTTCTTATTCGTTAAACTGGAAAAATTTCATGTTCTCCTTGTCCTTCGCGTGAAAAGGCATAGCCAACTTAGTGGGTTCAATCTCAAACGCCCGCATGAGCAAGGCTACAAGGGTGATGCCTTCCTCCACCTTTGCACGTTCATATAAAGCTGAATTGGCGATGACCTTAGGTGTAGTTCCGGCTGCTGCACTTGCTTCAAAAAGTATGGTTCCAGCTTCAAGCGTAGCCCCGAAATCGGCTCCTAAAGTAAGCTTATCGAAAGCCTTGTCACTTTTATCAATTGAACTGATAGTTGCACCATGCGCACCATTCCCAATATGCATACCGGCATAAGCCAAAGAGTTCTTTTTGATTTTCAACGTGGTATTAGAACCGGTTGTAAACTTTTCATAGACTTCTACACGAATGGCCACCTGAGCGGTTTTCTTTACCAGATCGGCGGCAATCGGCGTGAAGGATGGGAGGAACGAACCAGCGACAAGGTTGGTTGTGTCCAGCTTGTATGGGCCTCTGCGTCTGCGTCCGGTCTCCACGTCGTAACGTTCCTCTACAGACGGTTCAGGCTCGATGTTGTACTTAAATCCTGCTGCCATAAATTACTTGTTTTGTTGTTCGACAATAGATTTTGTGTCCGCCTCAATCATTTTGGCGAACTCGCTAGCTTCCTGCTCCTGCTTCTGTTCGGCAGTTTCAGGCGCTTTTGCGAATTGGAATCCGCTGTTAGACATATCCTGCTTCATGTCCTTGAAGTAAGTGTCCAAGTCCGTGTTTTCAGGGATATTGCGGTCTTTCAGCATAAATTCGGGAATACCGTACTTCTTGGCCACTGCCGAGATCTGAGAATTGCGCTGCGCCTGCGCTTCATTTTCCTCCATTTTGGCAAGCTTGTCAGCAAACGGCTTGATACCAGCGGCAATGCCGTCGGCAATCATCTTCGCGATGTCTGTCTCCTGCGGTTTGGGAGGATCTGTTGGTTTCGGGGGCTCAGGTTTCGGTGTCTCGATTGGTTTTCCGTCTTTCAGTCCATGCTTCTTTTCGTAATTGGAAACAGCGGAAGTCTGCGCTTGTCCTGCACGGAAATCACCATAATTTTGCATCACGTCCTGAAAAGAGATACCCTCAACGATGGAGGTCACCTTCGTTTCGTCCGTTACACCCTCAGCCTTCTTCGTGGCGATGCGGGTCAGTGTGGCAGTGTCCACCCCAGAAAACTTCTGTTGCAGTCCTGCCAAGATTTGTTCAAAGATTGTCATACCGTATGAGTTTGATTAATAATTTCATACGGTAAATTTACTTATAGAGAGAGGGAAGGGGAAATTTTAAGGCTAACGATACGAAACAATTAGGGAAATGTTCGTTTTTAGGCAAAAAGAAAGCGTGATTACCTCAGTGATCACGCTGAAAACATCAAAATAAATATCCTACAACAAATTTATAGCCGCCAGTTCCTCTGTCAGCGCATTAATACCTTTCTGGATCTTCTCCAACTGCTGTTTGCGTGGCTTGTGCACTCCAGCCGCATAGTGCCACAGCTGGCGCTCATTGATTCCGGTTATCCGGCTCAAAGCAGCCTTTGTGAAGATACTGCTGTAATAGTTGATGAAGGTGGCGGCATCTATCTTAAACTTCAAGGTAAACTCTCCTTGTAATACTTCCACCGGAGCGATGTTCATCTCCTTGCATGACTCCAGATAAAGATCAACAGCTTCCTTCATGTTCTTCTCGATTTCCTTCACGTCGTTGCCAACAGTTATCACCGGAGCACCTTCAATATAGGCACTCAGATTATTCCCAGCATGTTCTACAATCACTTCAACGGTTTTCATACATACCTCCTTTTATTATTAAACAAAAGAGGAGGGGGCTTATTTAAGCCCCGCTTGTCTCAAAATGCTGTAATAAGTGCCTTTCTCAACGCCTTTGCTGTTATGATTCGGTACAATAACTATTTTGTCGTCTTTCTCAAACTTCATATGGCTACCTTTCTGACTCTTTAGTACAAAACCGTTTTCTTGCAACATAGTTACAACGTCTTTAACTGATTTGTAGCTCATAGCGTTTAAGACTTAATTACGATGCAAATATAGTAAAATAACGAATAATATCAAAAAAGTATTCATGTTTTTACTATGATAAAGAAAATAGCGACACCTTGAAAGACATCGCTATTAAATTAGTCTATATTTTAGATTTTTATCAGTATATTTTGTATAACTCTCGTAATCTTTCTGAATGAGTTGTCCTATTCTTCAGAATTACTACTGATACTTTTGAGAGAGGAAAGCTGTTTCTGCTTCTCGATGTCATTTTTCTGCTTCTCTGCCTGCTCTTCCTTGATGACTTCAATCTCGTCCAAAACGGAATCTACATTCCCCACAAAGGTAATAGCACGCTGCTGAGACCAGATTTCACCGTCCTTGGCCTTGATGGCGGTATCTATCTTATCCTTGATGTCCTCCAGCCGGTAAGGTTGCATTTGTACGTCCACGTCGATAGTCTCGGAGGCTGCTTCAAGAGTAGTATTCACTGAACCCAAGGCGGATACAAGGAAGTTCACCCGTCGCTGCATGAACTCACCGACAGTTTCATTCAGGTTCTCCACATTCAGATGGGTGGACATGAACACATAGTCAAAGGTAACACCGGAAACCGCATTACCGGTTCCTTTCAGGGAGTCAAAAGAAATTCGTGGCGTATTGGTCAATCCGTATATCTGGCTTAGCAGTGTTTCCACCTCGAACTTTACCGTATCTGGTACTTGGGACCAGGTAAGGTACTGGGCATTTGCTCCCTGACCTGTAAGTTCCACTACCCTATTTTTGAACTCACCGGAGAAGTTTTGTACGTCACCGAACAGCATGAGGATCGGAAAGAAATGATAGTCGATGCAGTCCGCATAGTTTGAAAGAAGTTTCTCCAGCCGGACGCGCATGCTCTTTATCTTCTCGCAGTACGCTTCCGTACGGTACATATAAATCACCGGCATTTTCTTGAATCCATGAGAAAATGATCCTTTGTCAGTCCAGTTGCTCGTCAGTTCCCACTGGTAAACCATATCCTTGGTAATGGTCATGAAACACGTTATCTCAACATCGTCCAGGTCTTTCTTCTTGTACTCACGGGAAAGTGCGACTAAATCTCCTTGATCATTGAAAAATGGGTAGAGTTTGTCACCCCGGAACGGGGACCAGATAGCACTCTTTAGGCGATACTCAGGTTTGGATTTACCAAAAATTCCTGAAATCTTACGTTTAAGCTTGGCCCAGAAACCATCATCTTTCACCACATACCAGTATTCAGCTACTTCCTGCTCGGCCAGCCATGCACGGACAAGTTTCTTATTCTGATACTTCAACTTGTTCTTCTTAAACACCTGCTTCAAGGCAGAAAGAAGGCTTTCTTCTGATTCATCCGGCTGGCAATCAAGTACAGGTTCTGTCCCAACAGTGAAAGCTGTCTGAAGGTTTACGATGTCCTGCTCAATGGGCAATGTAATTCTATTAGGTTCGACCTCTTTCTTCACTGCTGGTTCTATATACTCTTTGCCGGTGGTCGGGTCTGTAATCCGTTTCTCAGGCTGTGTGGTGATTTTAATTTTAGGGTATTTCTCTTCATCTATCACTATCTCGTGCTTGTTCGGATTCCAGTCATTATATAGAGCATGAGCGTTGGGAAGCTCGGTTTTGCGCCCTTTCTTCAGGTAGTAGATTTTCCTCTCTACTTCGGGTATAGCTAAAATTTCTTCTAAGGTTCTCATATACTATTTTTAATGTCCAAATACTCCTGAAATATCTTTCGGTTTCATAATTTTGCCAAGAAGTTCTCCTAGTACATAATAACGAGCGGCGTCGATGCAATTATGTACAAGAATTCCATTAGCAAAAAACTCGTGCATGTCCTCAACCTCCAAGTCGTAAACACTTGCTATATTATCACTTATTATCTCAATCTTTTTTATTTCTGACGCTTGCAGAATACTTTCCGCTGCACCTTTTGCTACAGTACCATGTTCTACTGTATTTGTTTGCAGTAAATTCTCTACCGCACCATTTACATTTCCGTGTTTCGTTGTCAACTCCTGAGTGGTATCTGTATGCTGTCTTGCACTTATTTGAACAGAATCTGTTAATTCCATTCGGCATTGCAGAAAACGTCTTTCCACACCATTCACAGACGAACTCTTTTGGCTTTGCGTTTGCAAATTGTTTTTTAGCGTGTTCGCTATGCCATTTCTTGCCTTCTTCTGATCCATGCCATTCAGCAGCATATTTACTTGCTTTAACCATGTTCTTTCTGCGTTGTGCAAGTATTTCTTCATTCTCATTTTGTTCTTTCGCATGAAGCCGCAAATGGGTATGCATCTCAACAAGCTCAAGGTTGCTAATTTCATTATTCCATGTGTTTTCGTCTTTGTGGTGAACATGGTATCCTTTTGGTATATCTCCATTGAAGTATTTCCACACTTCCCTGTGAAGTCTTTTCGTTCCACGAGAAAAATATCGTTCTCCGTTATATAAACAATATTCTTTCCCATTAAAGATTTGCACGTATAGAGTATGTCCGTTTCCGTCAAGTTTTTTAATTGTTTCCATCCATTTTTAGTTTTAAATCTATGTTCAGGCGTAGCCTTTAATTCTACTATAAAGTTACTAAAAATCAGACGAATATACAATATCCTTTTATATCCATTATCAAAGAATTTACTTACTTTCCGATAGCCGTCTGATGTAAGCACATACTCGCCAACTTTGATGGAATCAATACGCTTTCTACCCGATAAAGTTTCTATCATAGTTTCACCTACGAAGCAGTGATTATCGTGGTCTTCCGGCTCGTTGATATAATTTCCATCCTTATCCTTGGCCCAGACATAATTTCTAAACTCTCGTTGAAGATTATAAGAACGTTTTGTGATAAATATTTCCATCCCTTGCATCTTGTCAATACCGGCATTAATAGAACCACTTCCCTTCTCTACAGGATAGATTTTGATACCTCCATTGTGGATTTCCTGAATGAGTCGCGGGTCCGCACTGTCAGCAATCACTCTCAAATTCCAAGAGCGCAAGACTTTTATGATGTCGCCGGAAAGCAGCCCGGTTCTATAATCCACCTCGTCCAGATACAACGCATTGTCTATGATTCCACATCGAATAGCTGCTGTGGGGTCATTAGTATAACCAAAATCCAATCCGATTCCGACCTTCTTGCACCACATCGGGAACTCATCCACAATGCCCCACTTTTTGAACACGGCACCCTCGGCCACATCTGCCCATCGGCCGATAACGGTGTGGGCATACTTCTCAGGATTCTTCTCCTTCATTTCCTTGACTTCATTCAGGAACTCAGGGGAAAGATTCTCGATGTTATCGAAATAGGTGGTATGGATATGAAGGACATTCGGATGGGTGGAAATCTGCACCTGTACGCCGTCAATCTCCACCAGCTTGTGGGTGTTCTCGATAAAACGCTTATAAACCCAGTGGTTCGAGTCGGTCGGGTTCATCACGATAATAATTCGGTTCTGGATTCCTTTTTGCCGGATGGAAAGCATGATGGTTTCAAACTCCTTTTCCGATACCCATTCCTCGGCTTCATCTACTACGAAAGTAGTAATACCGTGAATAGATTTCAGCTTGGCAGTCTGCACACCCGATGATGTCTTGATGCCTCGGAACATGACACACCCGCCACTGCGAAGATTCTTCACGTCGGTCTTGGTGCTTCGGAAATACTTGGAGTGGCCATCCAGATCCACCTTCTCCATAAACTCAGGGATGACGGATATGTGGGCAGAAACCATCGTGTATCGGGTATAAAGTATCTGATGGACGATTCTCTTTTCTGGTGACGGATGACGCACCTCGAAAAGCAATCGTTCGATGAATGTAGAAACATTGAACGATTTCCCCGAATTGTGTGTAACCGTCCCATCGGAATGCAAATACCGTTGGTTCCCGTCAAGACAAATGCCGCACCAGTCACCAATCCCGGCAGGCTCTATCGAAAGTTGCGACAAATGCCAGTCCTTGTTTTTATGAACATTAGCTTTGTTTACAATTTTTCTTTTTACCTTACAAGGTATTCTCCATGTATCACCATTGATATGAACACGAAATACTTTACCGCAATCCTTGCCGCTACAGCGTGCATTCTTTTCGTTGATGCTTGTCCTGAAGCCAAGAGTGTCCGCAATATATTTTATTTGCCTTGCAAGCGTTTCACTTTTTTGCGTGATTTCGTATCCGTTTCTTGCCATCGTTCCATCAGTATCAAGCAATCCTGCAAGTAATTCAAGACGTACCTTTTCGCTGTTTGATATGTATTCTTGTGGAATATGCTTATTCCCAATCAAATCATAGTGGCGCAAAACATCCATTATAGGATTCGTTAGTCCACCATTTTTAGCAAGCCGGAATGTCTTAGCCTTACCTTTTACTCCGTTGACTGAAAGACGCAAATTTAGGTTTTCCGCATACCCATTCAGATACTGTTCAATTTCAATATCAGGAGTTGTTATCTGCGGATATATACTTGTTCCATCGCCCAGCCATAAGCCAAGCAGATAAGGATCTAACTCAACAGGACTCTCTTTATAGTGTATCGAACCAGTCTTATAGCCTCTGAAATGTTCCTTGAAACGATTGCTACGATTCATATAGTCGGTAATACACATATCAGTGTACTCTTCGAAGTCATTGTATCTTCCTGCGTTGATTGAATCCTGGCTTTTCCTCAAGCAGAGGATATGTGCGTCATTTACAAGATAATCCTCCGCGCTCGTTTGTCTGACACGGAACATCTCGCTTCGGCCTTTCATCGTTGCAAGAACCTTACGCGGTGTACCATCGTCACCCATAACATAGTCTCCGACCTTAATGTCTTTAATTTGCTTTATCGTCAAATCGGACATTATGACCTCTTGTGTAGGTGTCTCACACCCACGTCCTCCGGTGACGAGGATAATAAACTTGTCCTTGTTATGATATAGCGGTGCATATATTTTCTGGGGTTTAATCTTCACTTTCGTTCTCCTCCATCCATTTGTCTATGTCAATGCCATTCTCACGATGAAGATCGTTTTCCTCATCCTGCCGGCGTTCAATCTTTCTCCACTCTTCGTCATGGTGATATAGCCAGACAGACATCGCCTGAAGGTTTGGAGCCAGTTCGCTTTCACTCACTTGAAGTTCTTCTTCGCCGGTCAGGTTTCCGTCTTGATCCTTCAGTTTTCTCACTACGGTACTCTTGGTCTTAATACCTCCCAAAGCCATAGCAAGAAACTTCGCACGCACAGCGGCGGTAATGGTTGCACGCCCGCGCGCTAATACTTCCGACAATTCTCTGTATTGACTTTTCTTCTCACAAAAGGTCTGCGGCCCCAGTCCGATCGCAAAAGCGATCTCTTTGTCGGTGAACCCCTTTTTGGCATACATCTCCACTTGGGAAAGAAATTCCTCACCTGTGTAGTCAAACTTAGGTTTCCTTCCCCTGTTGAATTTCTTATTTCGAGATTCACGATTAGCCATATCATTCAATTCTTTCTACCTGTTCATCGAATACCTCACCCTTGATAAACTTGGAATATGGATCATAGCCAAATCTTTCACAAAAGGCAGCTTTAGCTTCGAATGTGTCGAAGGAAAGCATTAAGTAAGCATCCATATCTTGTGTCTGCTTCTGGGCTGCATCTTTCACCTGCTGCTTTACCTCTTTCATGTGGGCAACTTTCTCGGCTCTTTCCATCTGTTTGGTCGCCTTTTCTGCTTCTTTCTGTTCTGTTACCGGTGCCATCATATCCTCCAGTGCGTTCGCAATGGATTCTTCTTCCTCTGTCTGGAGAAGAAAATCGCAGCCAATCATATTCAGATCGGCGGCAGTCAGACCGGCATCCTGGTAATCAATATCGGGAACCAAACGGGCCAAAGCGTCATAGTCCCAAGATCCCTGTGCATTTGGATTGTTCATCAGGACATTCAACTCTTTCTCCTGCTTCTCATCCACGTCAATGACATCGACACGGAGTCTGTAATCATGCTCAGGGAATTTTTGGAGTTCATCCATCACACTCAAACGCTGATGGCCAGACACAACGGTTAAGCCTGTCTGTTTGTTGACCACGATTCCGCCAACAAGTCCGAACTTCTTGATACCCCGCTTCAACGTCTTCCGTGATTCCTCAGAGAGTTTTCGGGGGTTATAATCCGCGAAGTGAATGGCGGAACGATTCAGTTCCACCGATTCACTCTTTATGTATTTGCTTAGTTCCATACCTATTGCTTTTGTTTATGTTCCCAAAGTATTCTCTCAGCCATCGGGAACACTATGTAAATTCTCTGTAAATCCTGCGGGTAGTTCTTCTCCAGCCATAACATGCAATCCAGATTGAAGCCTACACCCGAACTGGCCTTCAGTGAATATCTGACAGGCTCCGGAAGGCTGTTCTGCTTCATGTAAGATAGAATGTCTTTCTGTGTCCAATCGGCCAGAGGATAGCACATTCCGTTGTTCTCATACCCATTGGCTTCATAGCCTTTCAGCATCAAGCGGCGGTTCATGCCGTCGGCCTTCTTCATGCCCAGGAACGTGTAGTAAAGTCCGGATCTGAGCTGCATGGCTTTCACCACATCGGCCAACTTCAAAAGCTTCACTTTGTGGTTTGGCACGCAATACATACCGCCGCGAAGAATGTAGGTAAGGTTCCAGTGGGGTACCTGAACAAACTCTATCTTCGGATATTTGGCTTTTACCCAGCCGATCCATCGTTCGATGTGCTCTAAACCTTTGACAAAGTACATGAACACACATACAATCCGGTCAAACTTCGGATAGATCATGTCCAGTAAGACCAAAGAATCCTTACCTAAGGACAGAAACAGCAAAGCCGCATCCGTTTTCTCACGAATGCGGTCAATGCTGCCGTATGTCTTTTCTTGTAGCGTCATATCAGCCACCGGACATACCCAATCCTACACGTACGTTGTAATACTGCTGACGGCGGTTGATGAAACGGCCGTTCTGCGACAAGCCACCTGTTTCGGTTGTCAAACCTCTACGGCCACCTCGGTAGCCTCCAGTGGAATAAGTGCTTCTGTTTACTCTGACTCAGCTAAAAATTAATAGTTAGACATTCTTTTCGATCACTCTGCCAAGGTCATAAACAACCTGTGCAGCCAGGTATGTTTCACCTTGGTATTTGTATTCTATCAAATTGTGGTTCTCGTCCTCAAACAGCTCGATCTTTGCGTCTTTGACTTCGACCAGTGCACTAGCCCGATCTTTGTTGTAACCTACAAAGAACCGGATGGCATCATAGTGTTTAGGCTGTAGTTCGCCGTCTTTCTCGACACAATAGCCTTCAGCGTCCATCTGGCAGTATTTCTTCTGTGTGTTGGGTCTGATTTCTCTGAATTCTTGTTTCTTCTTGCCCGATAAGATCTCGTCAAAGAACTTTTGTTTGATGATAAGAGTAAGTATTTCCATAATCGTGTAAGTTTTAAAATTAGTTGCGGGTGATGGATTCGAACCACCGGCCTTCACCAAGTCAAAGTGACGAGCTGACCACTGCTCTAACCCGCGATGGTATCTATACAAAGATACCTCATTATGAAGACAATTATAAATAACAATTCAATATATACGAAACATTATGCCAAATGTTTGCTTTTCATCCACATGTCACGTTTCTCCCTGCACTTTTCCAGCGTTGGGGCACAGCAAGAAAACAACTCACCTGAATCTGTTTTATAATCGTATTGATACATTTTTACTTTTTTGCCTCTTAATTTGGTAGTGTAAGTACAATAGTTCTCACTACCGGGTTGGCATACGCTGCAGCCATTTACGTTTATTGATTTCATAACCATCTTAAATTAGAGTAATACACACCATTAATCTTGGTATAATCGCCATACAATCTAACTTCACCCCTATACATGAGGGCGAATTTTGAATATCCGATAATCGAATTGATAAGTCGATAAACATCTTGGCTACCATATCCGTATTTCTTGATGGCAGGATAAACCATTGTTCTGAAAGCGATTTCGCTGTCTGTCATGTCGCCAACTGGATATACGTTTAAAACGCCGTTGTGGGCGAAATAAACGCCGTTCTCGACGAATGGGTGGCAGTTAGCCCTACATATAGACCCATTCGTGGCCAGTCTGAAATGAAGAATGCAATCTTCGTCGTCACCAACCTCTGACAGGTGGCGTAAGAATGTCCGATAATCCAATCCCTTATGAAAATGATTGGTTGAAACGAACCCATAACCGTTGCGGTTGAGTTTTTTAATTTTAGCAAGAATGTCCAGACTTGGCATCTGGACACCTTTTGGCTTATAGATAATGCAACACATACTTATTTGATTTTAATCGTGTGAGGCTCATGCAAGAATCTCAGCACGTGATTTGAAAAATGATTTTTCTTTCTTTGTCAAGAAAGGTATCTCGTCGATTGAATCAACCTCTGAACTCAGCACGTTCTTCTTAGACCATGCTACCAGCTTGGCGCAAAAGTTCACCCAATTAGAAATTTTCTCAAAGTCTGTAGAGCCTTGATGCTGTCTGAACTCGATGGTTTGATGGCGGGCGTAAGAACAGGCATTTACCTTGAAATATCTGTCACCGTTCATGGCGTCGAAAACATCTGATTTTGTCGTACACCACATAAAGTTTCTACCTTGTAGTGTTCTGCACCATTGGCTGTTGTTGGCACGCCTTGATCTCGCCATAAACGTATCAATCACTCTCTCTAACTTTTGATAGTTCTTGAATACGTTGATATAAGCTTCGTCAGACAGATTTGCAGCCCCAATATGAACATGTAAGCCAGTAGATATATTCACTTGCGCACCAGCCTCATTTAAAGCCTTACAGCAGTTTTCTAGGCTTTTCATACCTGCCTTACCTGTGAGAACCGGCGAGACACATTCGATTGGATTTTCGCCTCTGATAGAACTGTCAGATACAAACTTGTAATAGTGATTGTTGTCTTCGTGATTGTACCCCTCATACTGAAAAGGCATTGCGTTTCTCGTAGCACATTCACGCATCACGCTTGAAGCTACCAGGCATTCAATTTCAACGCCAAACGTGAATTTAAATCGTTCTGTAACTTGCTTAGGCAGGTCAGACAGAATGATGTCAATCTCATGCTTGCGCAGCCCCAGTTTTATAAGGGCTTCTTTCTTTGATGTCTTAGAACCTTTGCCAGTCTTGATGTCTTGAATTTCTTCGTTTAAACTCTTCATAATCGTGCTCTTTATAAAGTTAGTAATCGTGTAAATTATGCAGGGCTTTCGCCCTGCTGGTTAAACTTACTTACGTGAATCTCTGAAATCAAGTTCTACAACTCTATGATACTTGTGAATATCATACAGCCCACTCGCGCACCCCATCGCTGATGCAAGCCTTACGATTTCTTCTACAGCACTCATAAGGTCTATGTTAGCATCTTTAGCCTCATTCTGTGCCTTGTCGTAATCTCTACAATTTCTTGCCTCACATTGAACTTTTTCAGCTTCTTCAATACGTTTCATAGCCGCGTTGATAGACTTGATTTCAGCCTTAATCTCTTTGATGAAAATACTGCTTGTTGTCTTCATAATCGTCTGTATTTAAATTGTTATTACCTCTTGTTTGATGATGCAAAGATAAAGCAAACTTTATTATACACAAATGATTTGATAAAGTTTTATTTACCGCTTAACATTATTTAATAAAGCAAACTTTATCTATATAACTTTATCTGATAAAGAATACCTATATTTGCAGAAATAATCAATTAAAGCAAACTTTATGAACTTACAATTAAAAGAAATTATGTCAGCAAGAAATGTAACGTCTGCTTTACTTGCTGAAAAAGTTGGCATCTCAAAAGTAGCTGTCAGCAATATTGTAACTGGTAAATCATTTCCATCACTTGACACATTATTGAAAATGGCGGACGTCTTAAACGTAACTATTTCCGAACTGATAGGAGAAACAGAGTTTACTGGTACTGGATACATTATTTGTCCTCACTGTGGAAAGAAAATTAAAATAGAGAAAGCGGAATAAAAACAAAAGCCGGAAGCATAACGCTCCGGCTTTTACTTGATTAGTCCTTTGGCTTTCAATCTTTCTAAAATATGATTGTAAAGATACTCTATATCCTGCCGGAAATCCTTATACTGCTGGTAGATAAAGGAAACATCAGCGATATTGTTCGATATTACACACGGGGAGACATCGGGGAATACACCGGCAATCTCGGCCCTGATTCCATTCGGCAGCCGCCCACCGGCCAACACACTGGGAGCGAACAGGAACAGCACGATGAAGAGAAACTTCTTCCGCTGGGTGACGCTTTCCGGATTGGGCGGACAGTCCATCCCGGCCAACAGTTCCTTGAACCAGTCATAAATCTCCGGGATGAGAGAAAAATCGGTCAGGATGGGGGAGGATAGTTCCTGCTCACGTTCCGATAATCTTGATTTCTGCTCACGTATTGATTTCAACTCCACGATTGATGAAAATTCTTTTGTCATAGCACGATTTATTTAGTTGGAAATTCTTATATTTGCATCATTAATCGTGTGGGGGAGTTGGCTTCTAATCGTGTGGGCTGGCTCCCTTTTTTATTTCCTCACTTTCTTACTCCATTCCATAGCGAGATACAAAGCGGATGAATACAAAAGAAGTTCCTCACGATCTGTAAGGAACTCCACCTGTAATGCCATTTCTTTGGCTTTAATGAATAATTTATAATCAATCATAATTAGTAAGTTTTATTTCCATGTTTATACGGTCTTAGTTCATTGTATTTCACCTTCTGTTTGATGTGCCAAAAGATGTCGATATTTCTGTCCCGACAGAAAGCGAATATCTCATTCAGGAGGATAAATGGTTCATCCCGGTAGAAGTTGTCTGTTATATAGATACAGATTTTAAAAATGGATTCCGTGAAGCTCATATCGGAATAGTCTTCCGTATCGCTGTGTTCATAGTCGAAGCTATCCAGATCATATTCTCTCAATCCGGACATGTCTAGCAGGCGAATGCAGGTATCGGCAAGTTCATCCTCCACACTGTCTTTGATGTCATGCTTGAAAGCATAGATAAATTCATCATCGTCACGCTTTCTCTGCTTCATGTAATATTCAAAATTATCCCGGTTAGCGTGCATTCCTTTCCGGTCTGCTTCCACAGCTTCCATCAATTCGGATATGACCAGGCAAAGGAAATGTTCATTACTAAGGTTTTCTTCGTGCCAACCGTGTTTTACTGCGTTACGGTAAGCTTTATCTCTTAATTCGTTTAGGTTCATAATTGTTTAGTTTTAATTGGTTGAAAATATAATACCCGATAACCACTACAAAAGCAGTTACCGGGTAACACAAAACACTGACACGTCTTGTCAGTAAATTATTTCATATCATACTCCCAAAAACTAAGTTTCCCTTTCACTCCTTCAATCGGCTTATCGAACAGTACCGCATCTTTCAGCACCCAGTTCCAGCAACCTTTTTCGGCCCAGACGGACGGATGTATCTGCACGCAGTCGGTTATTACTACACTACCGATTATGGCACCCTTTGGAAGTTCATCTGATACAAGTATAGAGCATACCTTTGAATTAATAAAAAGACTTTTAGGTATGAAATAATCTTTTGCCCTAACCTTACTCGCATGTATCAGTACCCTTTGGCCGATATACTTCTGAGGACACTTCCATGTCCGGTTCTCAATGTCTTTTATACCGTGAGCGATTAGGCTCGCCCACGGCTGTTTGATTGATATTGCTTTCATAATTTAAAAATAATGTTTATATTTGCACCACTGTCAGTGAGAGGCGACAATCAATGTCGTGCGACAGATGCAGCTATGCTGCTTCGCCATGTACGTGAGTCATGGTGTTCTCCTTTGTAGTTCAAGTGGTCAGAACATCTCCACAGAGAAGATGAGGGTTCGAATCCCTCCATTGAATATTCGTAAAATCCATATATAAAAGCAGGCTGGCAATCAGACCTGCTTTCTTTTTTAATCCTCCAGTAAATCCAATATGCGACAAAAAGCACCTTCAAGAACAGACACCCTGTCCTCCATGTCATTTCTGTAGTCTTCATACTCTTGGTCCTCATAGAGTGTCTCACACCCTTCATTTTTTGATGTTGAATATTCCAATGATGTATGACATATATCTGCAATATCCCCAAGAAGCTCATTAACAGGCTTATCGCCCAACATTGTTTCTACTGTTGTTTCTATTTTTACTTTTACTCTTTTCATAAATCAATCTCATATTGTTTGTTGTCAATCTTAGACATTCGGTCAAGTAAAGAGGATGGTACTTCGACACCATATCTGTTGTCGATTTTTATAGGAATCCAGTTGTAATAGACACCACTTTCTTCATGATATACTGGGATTCCATAATCAGCAAGAATACTACCATCAATGCCTTTGAATTTATCTTTCCACTTCTTGATAAAATCTTTTGAAACCTTTAGCCGTTTGTTCGGCTTGAAGTAAGTATGTCCTCTTACCGTGTATGAGACTATATTTTGAGGACTTGACGAATCTGCAAATCTCCATGTATCTTCTGCCCACACACAAGTAATACCGAAATACCAATAGTAGCCGAAGTTTATAGGCTTAACTCCGGTAAAGTCTTCCACCATTTTAAAAACCTCTTTCTTCTCTGATTCTGCCTGCTCGTAGAAGTCTTGACATATTTTTTCAAGCTGTGTTCCTGGTTTTGCTGTTAGTTTCATTTTATCTCCTTTCCACCTACACCAGCAGCCACCACATGACTGCTAGGAACAGGTAATACAATTTCATTTTCATTGATTATTTCTCCTTCTTTGAACTAATACTTCTAACCTCTCCTCACACTCTGCACACTTGCTTTTCTTACTCTCCAACTTCTTACGGAATCTTACCAGTTCCTCGTCCGTATTTTCATCAAAGAACATGTTGTTCTGACGGTTGTGATCGATGTATTCACGCATCATCCGCTCGGCCTTCGTCACCTGGGCTTTGGCGGAAATCAACTTAGAAAGGCAACTGCTAACATCCATAGACTCACCAGATCGTTTGTCATAGAAGTACAGGCTTATAGATATAATCTGTTTGGGATATTTACATTGTAATCTCGCCATCCTCCATCTGATTACCCACTCATATCTGAAATACATTTCACGGGGAAGGTTGTAGTGATAAAGACTTACTTGTTTATCTGCATATCCATAGTACAGAGTTACTTCAACCCACTTCTCAACCTTCAGTTCCTTTTCTGCCTTGGCATAATCTTTAGCCATCTGGAACCAGTCGTCCATACTTTCCTGTTTTCCCATATCATTCGAAGTTTAAAGAGAGTTGGTTATTTGGTTCTTTATACCCGGGATTTGCAAGAAGGAAAGCCTTTCTTAAAGCATCTGAGATCCTATCACGCATAGCCTTCGTCACATGGTTCTTATCAGCTTCGTTATTAATCAGCAAGCATCTTTCAAGGCTCCCGTTGATAGGTTTCTCATCGAGGAACAAGCTGTATTCCGTAAATATCCGGTTCTGCTGTCTCCCTTCCTTTCCTTCCTTCTCTGTCTGGTACCGCTCAAATACGGTGTCTTGTATTGTCCGCAAACATCTTTGTCCACGGTCGCTTCGGCAGCCCTGTATTTCGTTCTCGAACATAACGGACAATGCACGTTTCTTGCGGACTTTCCCTTTTCCCGCCCAGCCATAATAGACTTTCAGTTTACTCATAACTTCATCTTCTCCCGCTTATATTTCTCAGCATACTCTTTCGTACACTTTGCTTTGGTGACGTAAATGACGGTAATTGCATTAATCCGCAATGGATAAAGATTCCTTTCACGCTTCAACTGTCTCTGAATAAATTCGGTCAGATCGTTACCGTTCTTGCTGGTATCTGACTTGCGCTCCTTGGTTGGAGGTAATGTGTTCTTGTTTGCCATTATGCTTTCTCATTTTTATTAATTAAACTCTACCTTTACCATCTTTTCGATGTTCATCGCCAGAATCTTGATTGCAAGGCGGATGTTATCAGAACAGGGAAGTACGTGCTCTCTGGCAATGGACATGCACGCACGGCGGATGTTGACAAGGTGCTGGTTGGGCCGTGGGATGTATGGCGACATGGTGGCTTTCTGTATGAACTGTGCCGTGGCACGCTCGAACTTCCAGATGTAGTCTATCAGAATGACGCACATGTAGAGGTTGAGCAGCAAGGTATAGTCTGTCAGATCGGGCCACTGCTTCTTCATTTCGGCATGAACAGACTGCTGCAGCTTTTCGATGTGACCGTATGCTTCGTCGAAGAAGAAATCTACCTTGTCTTTCAGGTCTTCTTCTATCTCATGACCTACAAGTCCCATCGTTTCGCGCTCATATTCTTTCATCTCCTGTTTGAGCGTTCGAGTCTGTTCTTTGTAGTTCAACCTTTTCCGGGCGCATATCTGGCAAACTACATCTGCGTATTCGAATGCCGCGCGGCTGGTGACAACTGGGATATATACCAGCTTCAGGGTTGTCTCCGGTGGTACATTGTATTCCATCAGTTCGCCGGCGGATATGCTTGTTCCGACGCCGGCGTTAATAAGGGTTTGGATTTGGGATATTGTTCTCATGATTAATGATGTGATTGGTCTTTTGAAGACTTTGCTATTTCCATATTTTACGCTACCTTCCGTTTTCTTACAATCTCCTTACATATTGCTTCACAAAGCACACGTGCCATGTTCACCTCCACGGCGTTGCCAATAAATTTCTTTTGGTCCGATTGCGGGCCAATCAAAACATAGTCTTCTGGGAAACCCATAATCTTTTTCAATTCAGCAATCCGTAGCATACGCATCTTGATGTCGATGATGCCATAAAGAGCCATGAATTCCTTAATCTTTACGGTCATGGGGCTGTCTTCCGGAGAAACTTGTATTCCGACACCTCCCTCTGCGGCTACCAGATAGGGAGGCATCTTGTCCATCCGGGCAATCAATGTGAAACACGGATTGTTCACCGATCCGCCAGCACTGGCAAACTGAGGATTCATCAAGTAGAACCATTTCCGATTGGCCGTGATAGTCTGTGACGGCTGGTCGATGCTGCTCCCTACATTGGAGAAAGCGGTGTTCATTATCCACGGCTTACGGAAAGGAGCCTGTTTCATTAGAACCGGAGTTACGAGGTTCTGCTTGGGCACCGTCATTATGGCTGGACAGGGAGTTTCAACGCTTCCCAACTGACCGCCTCCAGAATAGTAATTCATAAAGAACGGTGTCACTAACGATAACCGGTCTTTTGTTGTGACCGTCGGCGCAGGCTGTTCTACCGAATGATTATGCCCGTTCCCGTAATAGGCCGAGACGAAAGCATGATGATCTTTACATGTAATTGTTCCGGCAGGACCTTCAACCGATATATTTTTGCAATCTGGCTGGCCGCTGAACTGCTTGGAAAGGAAAGAGACCTGAACCTTGGCAAAGCGGTTGGCCGTGGTCAGCACGCCGCAAGGCTCTTCTATTGACTTGACCGTATCCTGAGGTCTTACCGTATTGTATCTGGATATGAAAGCCTCCTTTCCTCCGGCCACAAACTTAACCAGTCCGGCATAAATGCGTTCAAGGGTCTTTTCGGCCAGCGACTTCTTCCGATAGAAGATGCTCTCTCCCTCGTCAGAGAAGTCCAACACTTCCTTAACGGGTTTCCACTTCTCCAGTCTTCCGAACATATCCGTTTTCCCGTCTTTACAGTGTGTAGGTTCGGGAAAGACAATCGGCAATCCGTGCTTGGCAAAGATGCCGAAGAAACGTTTGCGGGTAGTATAGGCACCATAGTCGGCAGCGTTCAGGATGCGCCAATCGAAGTCGTAGCCGTATCGCTTCACGTTCCTTTTCCACTTCTCATAGCAACGGCCCTTGTCCTTACTGATAGGGTGCCCATGCTCGTCCATGTCGCCCCAAGACATGAATTCCTCAACGTTCTCTATCTGGATGTAGTCCGAGTCGATGGCTTCGATGTAGCGGAACAAGTGTTCGGCCAACGTCCGGCTGTCAGCGTCCCGTGGCTGGCCTCCCTTTGCCTTGGAAAAATTGGTGCATTCCAGCGATGCCCACAGCACGACCAACGCATCCGGATAAATCTTCTTCATTCGTTCTATGTGGGAAATCAAAGGTGATAACTCCAGTGTACGGATATCCTCCGTGAAGTGCAGCGCTTCGGGATGGTTGGCCGCATGGCTGGCGATGGCGTTTGCATCGTGGTTTACGCAAGCTATCACCTTGGCGCATTGTTCACCGGCATATCGCGCATTTTCTACTCCTGTACTGGTTCCTCCGGCACCGCAAAACAGGTCTATATATAAAAGTCTGGTCATAATGTCTGATTGATTTGTGTGTTGTTTGGTTCCCATCCATTGGGTATCTTTGCCCACTTTCTGAAGTAGGTATCAAAGCTGTCAATGTCGTTGAACATGTCCATCTTTGATTTGTCGGTCGTAACCAATGAGGAAAATTCCTTGAAATAAGCATCTGCAGATTGCACAAATCGTGTATGTAGTTGCTTGATTGTTCCCAGCATCAAACCTCGTTCCTTCATCAGATCGGAGGCTTCTTCTACCAGATTGTTTGCTTCACACAATAGAATTTGTGAGGCGGATAGTAGTTGGTTCAAACGGGCCATAGAGCCGTCTTTCTCGGCGGCTTCTATCAATGTTTTCTTGGGTCTCATAATCGTATGTCTTTAAATCGTATTTTCAAAAATCCCCTTCTTTCGCATTCTCTGAGCATTTCCATGTCTTCCTCGCGGATGTCGCAGGGCGTTTCGTGGTTTACACTCATGTAGGATGGAATGCCAAACTTTTCCCGGATACTTTCGTAGCATTCCTTCTGACGGCCTTTTGCCGTCCAGCAGATAGTCAGTCTCATGGGCTTTCTGTTTTGGGTGGGTTGCCTATCTCGCCACGACGTTTACGCTCCAGATACCAGGTGTATGGGTTGTAGCCTTCGGGGATGGTGTAACCTTCGGGCAGTTCTCGGCGTTTCAGGCTTTCTTCCTGCTGCTGCTTCCTGACGGCCGCGTCAATCTCGAAATTGCGCTGTGTCAAGAATTCATTGAAGAAGGCGTTGCCTATGCGCTTGGTGTCGAAGCTGGCGTAACTGTTGTCGTATCGTCCGGCCTTGTAGCGGGCAAAGAACAGCATCAGTTCGGACAGCTTGTACTGGCGGACTTCCTGCGCAAACGACTGGCTGAATATCCGAATGCCGTCGGCCATGCTACTGTCCTTGCTGGAGGATGCCCCGAAAAGGCCAAAGACCTGAAGCTCTATCCAGTAGGCCGAAGATCCTTCGCCATACAGTGCGTCGTACTGCATCAGCGTGGGGCAGTCGGCCATGTAAGCACGTTCTGCGTTCTGCAAAGTATATCCCCATTGCATCGGGGAAAATACCCGCTCTACGTCAGAACGGCCTTTCCATTTCGTTAGCCATGCCTTCTTCGAGTTCTCGCTTATGCTGTTGTAGCAGACTGAGAGCGTAGGCGTTGGCTTCTTGTTTGCTTGAATAACTGCTGCGACTGTTTCCATTGTGCGCGGTCTTGATTTGTGATACAATCTCGTTGAATTTCGAATTGATATTCGTCACACTGAAGTTCTCGAATATCCAGCCTTCGTTGATCGAAGACAGCAAGTAGCAAAGGGCATAGATGATTGAATCGTCCGAAACATCCAGCTGCTTCTGTTCGCGCTGGAAACGCAATTTCTGCAACAACTTGGACATCGCGCCGGCATCTTTGGCCGTCCAATAGTAGTCGTTACCGAATACCTGCCTATAATGCTCTTCGAAAGCAAGACGAGCTTTTTTGTTTATACCCTCCCCCTCGGGGGGTGTGGGGGGATAAATATTATTACTCTCTTCTTTCTTCTTCTTGTTGCCCTTGGTTTGCCCCTGTTTTGGGTAGTTTTTCATGGTTTCTTCCACTATTTGCCCTATGCTTGCCCTTAGTTCTGCCCCAAGCATTGACCCAAATTCGCGTAAGTCGCTGATTTTCACATACGCATCTTTGCCCTCGGCTTGCCCTGACGCTTGCCCTAACCGTTGCCCTTCGTCTTTGGGAAGTGGGTTGTATTCATCGTATTTGCAAAGGGTGATGATGTTCATTCCCTGCGAAGAGTCTGTAGTGATCATTCCCTTCTTTTTCAGGCGATCGAGAAAGCATCGTACGCGCTTCTCCGTTTTCCATCCCCAACGCTTTTTCAGAAAAGACACGGTTGCCGGATATTGACCTCTTGAATAAGAGATTTCTCGACCTCCGATGAGTTCGCTATACGCCTTGTCGGTTGCCTCAAATCGTGCTGACTGAATCAAGTCAAGCCACGCTTCGCATTCCGAAAACTCCCGGGCTGCCTTCCACAATTCATTCGAGAAAAACCTGCGGCTCAGCCTCAAAAATCCTTCTTCCATATCTTTTTTAAAATCTTACGTTGGTTAACTGTCTGCCTTTGCTATACACAGCCCACTTGCCGTTGCCGCCGTCCACAAGGCGAAGGTCTTTCACTTCGCCGAAGCGTTTCAGGTTGCCACAGAGGTCAACGACCCAGCCCGCTTCCTTGTCGGGATGCGGACGGATGGCGCGGCCTACTATCTGGTACCACAAGGCGAGAGACATCGTGGGGCGAGCCATGACGATGGTGTCCAGCTCTGGATAATCAAATCCGGTAGTGAGTACCCCGACATTGGCTACGACGGGGATTTCGCCTGCCTTGAACGCCTCAAGTATGCGTTCACGTTCTTTCTTCGGTGTATCTCCGCTGACGATGGCCGTGCCGGGAATGGACTGCGTGAGCCGCTCCGCTTCCTTCAGGAAGCGGGTAAAGACAAGGATGCCCTTGCGCTTGATGCCGCTCTTGGGATTCATCAGCCGGCGGACGATGCTGACCAGAAAGCCGTAGAAGTCGATGCGTTCGTATTCGCGGACGACGGAACGGTCGGTGTAGTCGGCACCGGTGGTGTTCACCTCAAGGTTGAGTTCGTTCCAGCCAAACGGGTTCATCGGGTAGTAGTTGAGCTTCGAGAGGTAGCCCATGTCGAGCAGCGTTGATACCTGGACGTGGTAGATGACCTCGGAGAACACGCACGGACGGGTCCGGGTGATGAACTTCAGCTCCGATCCGTAGTCGCGGCTCGACGACAGGCGGTATGGCGTGGCCGTCAGCCCCAGCACCTTGCAGTGCAGCATCGCGAGAAAATCCTTGTACATGCCTTCTTTTGGGTTGACAAGGTGGCATTCGTCGATGATGATGTTGCGGAAGTGCTGGAAGAGTTCGGGATGGTTGCTGACGCTGCCGATGGTGGCGAAGGTGATGCGCGATATTTCTTTCCGGCCGAAGGAAGCGGAGTAGATGGAGCAATCCAGTACGCCGTACGAACAGAGTTTCAGGTAGTTCTGTTGGAGTATCTCCTTGCTTGGCTGAAACACCAGCGTATGCCCTTCGAGGCGGCTGGCAATGTCGGCTATCACCAGACTTTTTCCGGCACCGGTGGGCAGCACCATGATGGCGTTGCGCTTCTTCTTTTTGTCGTTGAAGAAGCGGACGGCGGCATCGCTGGCCTGCTGTTGGTAGTCACGTAGTTTGTATGTCATAACCCTTTCTCCTTACTCAGTTTGTCTCCCAAAGCCTTGTAATACTTCGTGAGTTCGATTAATTCAAAGTCGGTCCATTTCCGTGTCTGCCCGGCTTTCCAAGCTAACTTCTCAAAGCGTTTCTGTCCGATTTTAGCCTTCAGGTTTGCTTCATAGTGTATCAGATGGTCGGCGCTGAATCGGTTGCACGACCTACATTCAGCATGGGCATTATCCTCGTCAAAACGTGTGGCCATGTGGCGGCGCGAATGGAAGTGCCCGCAATCCGCTTGTTCGTATGGCTTTATCTGGCCGCATGAGATACAGCGGAAATACCCGTTCGGCATACAATCACGAAGCCGGATATAGCGGCTGAAAACTTTGTCGAGTTTGGCCACTAAATCCGGCTTCTTCTTTACTTTGATACCTGCCTTGTCAAATAACGGCAAAGGCTTTTCTTTCTTCTTTTTAGGTTTTCGTTTTATGTAGTATGGCATTATTTAAACCCCCATTCTTTCATATAATCAATATTTTCAGGAAATCCTTCTACCGATTTGGGACTAAGGAATATTTTCTCGCTTTTCAAGTTACCACCTCCCCATTTAGTAGGTGGGCAGTTTTCGTATTCTTTTTCAGAAACTTCACTTACACTAAAGCATGGTTGAAACCCGTACCCTTGGACACTTTCTCCCAAAAGATGACCGAATTTCCGTAATGCCCATTCGATAGCCACTTCTTTTTGAAAGTAATGTTCAGAGAAAACTGCCACATATATTTTATGTTGAAAATATCCTGTTTCTGTTAAATCAGGATGGCATCTGACACAGAAATACTTAATACGTGAAAGTATTTTTTCAACAAACTCCTCGTGCTTTTCGCAATCTTCTTTTGTCAAGAACTCTTTTCCATCATTTGCGATGTAAATAATCTTAGTTATTTCTTTCGTTTCCATATTCTTTGTCTTTGAAATTATTTGTGGACGCAGTGGGAATCGAACCCACCCAACCATCACGGTTTTACTTGCCACATATATTAGCTAATTCAATGAAGCAAGTTCATGGAGATATTGCGCAATTACTCCACTCTAAAGCACGTCCTGTGCTTGCGCCCGTATGCCCGTCTTTCCGGGCTGTCAATTATACTTCGATAATTACGATGTCAGGTGCAACGCCTTTGATTGCTTCAAGCTGTTCGTCGATCACCTTGTTTTTGTATTCTTCGATGGCTTCGTTGGCACCGGCCGATACAAGGCTCAGGGAAACTTCGCGTCCGTCGACATCGGCGTAAATCTCTACTTCGATTTCTTCGCACGTGAAGCCTTTGAACAACGGGATGTTCAGCTTGAAGGAAGAAGGCAGGTTGGAATCGACTACCTGAGAATAGTTATCTGTACGGCTTCCGTTTTCTTCCTTGCTTCGCTCGATGTCTTGGTTGACCTTGGCCTTGAAGTTTTTCAGCGTGGAAACAAGCGTCATGTTTTGAGATTTGTCCTTGAAGAATGCGCGGTGCATCTTAAAGAACTGTGACAGCTTGATGGGATCCCAGCGTTTTTCGGCGTTGATGCCGAACTCCTGCATTTCTTTGGATGGCTGTAGAATTCCACCGATTTCCGTCTGATAGTAGTTTGTCTCGTCAATGGTCAGGGCAATTCCCATCTTGTCACGGTTTACGACGATGTGGGTTTTCTGCTGGTCTATCAGCTCTACTCTTTTCTCCAGCCATTTTGATGGTGCGTCTATAGTACCTGCAATGCTTACTTTTTTCGGTTCTTTCGGGTCGAGTGCTACTGGTGCTTTGCCTTCGCGCAATACTACTTCGATAGGCGTGCCGTTGTAGTCTTTCGGCACAACCAGATTGATTTTGTTTTCGCTCATAATTAATTGTCTGTTCCTGTTTTACGGTTAATACTGAATACTGTCTTTTGCATTTCCTGCGGCATGATGGGGCGGCTGTACACCAGTTCGCCAAGGCGGTTGTAGTAGCCGGCCATCTTTTCTTCGTGATAGAGGATTTTCACACATTCGTCTTCGGGTATGTACTCCGATCCTTTCTTGATGTTCTCCAAGAGCTGCTGCTTCTGTTCGTTCAGTGGTTTCAGCCGCTCCTTGTACCCGTCCATCACTTCCTTCTTTTCGGTCTCGATGTCGTTGATGCTGATCGATACCTCGGCCAGCGACTCTTTCTTCTGTGCCAGCTCCTCGGGCGTGAATCGGTGAACATATCCTATCATCTCCACCGCGTCGGCGTTGTCCTTCAGGAACTGAAACCGTTCCTGTTCGGGGATGTCTTGTCCTAAGAATTTTTCCATATATCTCTTATTTTGTCCGTTCTACATACGCCACCCTACCGTTAGCGTCCATCGTCCGCATGGCCGGGCCGCGCTTGGTATATACGGGGATGTAACTGCGTTCTTTTGCTTTCTCGGATTGATGCGTTCCTAATCGGGTGATCAGTCCTGTTGCGATGTCGCGCAACTCGTTCGTGCCGGTCTTGTGAGGATTGAAGAACCGGGCTACGTCTTGGGGGAATTTTCTTTTCTTTTTCATTGTTTTAAATCTTTAGTTACGATGTTATGTTTTAGGGATTCTTCGATGTTCTTTGGGTCGAATTTGGAGAAGGGGATAATGTACTTATAATTCGCATAAGTATCTGGTGCATCTTTGGATGATTTACCGTATAAATAAACGGATTTCCTTGAATAGTAATATGCTAACTTCCAACATTTTAAATCATCACTTACCATTACAGGCATATCAAGAGGGTAATCATTCAGTTGTTTCTCTACTTTAATTGGCTTGATAATGATTTCTCCATTCTCTTCTTTTACAGAAAATCCGATGTTATCCTTTCTGATGATTGCTGCAATCTTTCGGATGGTATCTGCAATGTTTTGAAAGGTGTCGGAGGTAAAATCAGGAGTCTCTTCAATCATACCTTCGTTGAACCAGTATTTACTTTTATCAATATCAATTCTAAAGGCTTCTTCGCATTCATTTATTTCAGTTATAGTTGCTTCTTTTCCACAATATTCCGACATTCCGGGAGCAAAACATACTCCATCAACACTAAAATATCCTTTATAAGCTTTATTTTGTTTGTACCAGTCTATCGACTTGATACGCACCTTGTCTCCAACTTTATGCTTCATTATTTATCTGTTTTATAAGAATTCATTATTTCGCTCAATCTCCTGCTGTGCGAACACGATCATCTGGTGCTCTTCGGGCGAGGGCAAGTAGATGCCTGCCACGTGTGCCGACCAGTTGCGGAAACGGTCTATCGAGAGGGTCATTTCGGCGGTAGTCAGCTCGGCCGAACTGCGAAGGTAGGTTACTTCGCGGCCACGTTTGTTTACCGTGCTGCGCTCGAACAGTTCGCGGTTGCACGTCCGCTTGTAGAAGTCTATCTTTGCTTCATCGAGGCTGCAACCGTACTGGCTGCCAAAGTACCCTAAAAGTAGATGCAAATAGCTGTTCTGGGCAAGCGTGCGGTTGGGGTGTTTCTTCTTAACCTCGATAACGGCCCGCTCGCGGAACAGGCGGTTGATGTATTCCTTGAACTTTGGAATCTCGTATTCGTTTTGCAGGTTGAAAATCATAATCAGAATGGAGGATCGTCTTTAGGGTTTCCCGCTGCATCTACCTGGGGCGGGAATGCGTTTACCATTGTCGGCGCGGCGGCTGCGGGTTTGGGCGCATACTGTGGCGCGTCGGATGCAGTTTGTTGCATCGGCTGTTGGGCCGTCGGTGCCGGAGGCTGAGTATGTGCATTGCGTTGCTCCAGCTTGTAGCAGCGGATGCCGATCATTCTCTTTACTTCTCCGTCCTGCGTCTGCCATTGCCGGCCTTGCAGGGCGAACGATACGGTAACGATGTCGCCGACGTGGAATCGGTCGAGTTCGGCGCACTTGTCTTCGCTCAATTCCAGCGGAAGGATGTTGTCGTACGGGCTTCGTTCGCCGGTGTAGGTGTTGTAAGTGGTTGCGTCGAGCAAGAACTCACGCTTCTTGAACGTCGCCCCCGATTTGGTTGGGATTTGGACGGTCTGCCCGATGGACAGGAGGCGTCCGGTGATTTGGTTAGGCATCTTCTGCAAAAATCTTCTTATTGGTTATCAAATTTCTGTTGTCGTTCAAGAACCGGATAAAGTCCTCGCAATGATTAGTGAGGATAGGTATATCCCGCTCGGGAACGAAAGTATAGCTTTCGGTGTAGGTCGCACGAAAGTCCGTGATGTTATACTCGAACAACCTGACATCGCTGCCGCCCTGCATCAGACAGTATGGATAAACCATGTGCTGCCAGTGGTCTTTGAACTTGCCAACGTAGTAACTGCCGGTGGTCTTGATGTCGTGAATCGACATGGGCATCAGCTCGTCTATATAGCCGTACAAAAGAACATTTCCAAAGCAAGTGGGCAGGATGGCTTCTACCTGTTGCTGTGTCAGCGCGCCTTTGTAATAGTCGGCAAACTCGCGACAGATAGATATAGGAAACTCGAACAGACGGTTGTTGTAAGTAACTTGCAATCCTGCTACGACTTGCTTGCCGTCCGGCATGATCGACAGCAAGCTTTCCACCTGTACCTTTTCCGATTTCCGGTTCTCAATCATGCAGTCTATCACCTCATTGAAAGCCGTGCCTTTGTCGGCCGCTTCGCTGTCGAACGGCACGCGGTTGATCGTATCAATCAGGCTTTGAAACTGCTTTTCTCTGAATTCTTCGGGGGTATGCGGTGGATTATCGCTAAATCCCCAATACCTTTCGTATATGACATCGCTTCTCAGATACCCAGTGAAGGCATCGAGAAGCGTGGCATAAAACTTAAACTTAGGCTGCTTTGTCTGCATAGGTCTTGGTTTCTTTGTCGAATATCAGCCCGAGGGCTTTTACCTTGGCCGAGAAAAGGTTTCTGGCCATATTCAATGAGCTTCCTACATGATCGAACTCGTTGATGTGTGAAGCAAATTCATTGGCTGAATTGGCATCGGTGATTAATTCGATATTCTCTTTGATTTCGGCTATCACACGGTCGTACTTGGCGGCTTCCTCTTTCTTCACCTGAAGCATGTTCAGGTATGGCTGGATGACTTGTGTAGTGATGAAGTCATTCTTTGCGGTCGGATTGCCGTTTTTGTCGAGGATGTTGGGCACAAACATGATACCCGGCAGGTTGCAGGTGTTCTTTCCGTCGTTGCGCGATGTGGGGTCGAAAGTAATGGTTCGCTTCTGTACGCCATTCTCGTTTCGCATTTCCAGATAGCCCAGCAGATCGAGTTCGGTAACGATTGAGTTATAAGACTTCTCGCGCAAGGACGGGATAAACACAGTATCGTCGCCTTCCTTGCGGGTATCACGATGGGCAACGAACACCACGTTCTTGTTCAGCGAAGAAAGCGTGCGCGTCATCCAAGAGAATTCGGCGTTGATGCCTCCCCAATCCTTGATCTGCGGCTGGCGTGTGCCACACTTATAAGAAATGATAAAGTCCATCATCTTGCCGATGGTATCTACTACGATGGTTTGGTAGGCCGAAAGATCTTCTTGCAAAACCTGTTGTACGTCCTGCCAGGAACTTACCTGTACGATGTCGATGCCGTTCAGGTGAGCCATGTTTACACGTTTCACGCCGTTGTCGAAGTCTAACAAAAGCGGTTTCGGTGCGCTCAAGGCTACAGTTGTCTTACCCATACCTGCCTGTCCGTAAATCATCATCTTTACGGTGGAAGGAATTACTAATTCATTGGATTTCTTAATCAGACTCATAATATTGATATTTAATTGGTTTGTTTTACAATATCTTTCGCAATAATCCTGCCTACATTGGCCATTGATAAAGCCTTCTTTATTTCGGCTTTTGAGTAGTAGAGCGGTGAATTTCTTCCGGTTCCTTTTCTTACAGGCTTAATAATCTCGTTTGCTACAAGCATATTAAACCGCTTAATATCTATCTTCATCATCCTGAGCCACCGTTTGACTTCGGACAAACGGATAAAATCTTGCGGCGGCTCATAAGCTTTTACGGCTTCCATATAGCCTACCTGGACAAAATCAGCTATCATGGAATTAAGTTCCTGAATGTCCATGATAGCTCCTACTTTACTCGAAAAATGGTTATATAACCTGGGTATTCTGTGGCCGACACACGGAACTTAACATCCATTCCGTTTTTCAACTCACCGGTCAATCTTGCCTTCTGATTCTGACGCGTTTTCTCAACACGCAAGGCGTTGTAACGCTTCTTTTCAAAAGGAACTTTGAATACATCGCCCTTCTTCATCTGAGCGAACAGTCCTACATGGCTGTAATTCTCGTCGATAATAATTTCTTTAACCATATCTTATGCTATTTTAAAAATCTAATTGTGGGTAATGCGGGACTTGAACGCCGCGACCTGCGCATATCTAACTAACCTTAAAACAAACTATGGAAAACACACAACCAATCCCGAAACATGCGCCGCTCTACCTGACTGAGCTAATTACCCATAAAAAAAAGTGTGCTATCTTCACAGACCGCACACACTGACTGTTTCACACAAAATGTATTCATCTGAGTTCTTCGTCACTACCGAATATTTTGTCCAGTTCGGCCGACAGGGTATCTTTGTGCCTGCCAGTGTATAGACACGACCAAGAGAAGACGGTCAGCGACAACCAAAACAGCAGTCCAAGCCCTGAAACCGTGACCGCACATACGATAAACGACACAACCATAACGGCCGATATAGTCCTTACATTCATATTGATAAATAGATTAAGAAGAGAAAACCGCCCTTGCGAGGGTAAGAGGATAGCGGTGCGCACTTCGCGTCCCCCACGGCTTTTGGCAAGGCATATAGCACTGACCTTTTCTGCGGTTTCTCCGGGTTAAGTTCCCGCCCCAGTTCCGATGTCTATGGCTTTCGCTTTGTTGGGTTACGAGGCCGGTGGCCTGCGGGATTATATAGTTCATGCTGGTGCCTGCTCAGTGAAGAACGTGTTTGTAGCCGACCTACGGCCACCTGCAATCGTATAAGTCACTTTTTGTTCTCACGGTGATTAATGCGCTGCGTTTGCTTATTGTCAGTCCCTTACTCGCATCCTTTTCACCGCGCCGTTATCGCTACTCAGTCGATTCCCTTTTGCGTCAGGCTTAACAGCAAGCCTAAAATCTTCCAACATGTCAAAGAACTAATCAAATGTGTGTAGTCCCCCACCCGATTCTCGCTATCGGTTGCCGGTCGCTGGCCGTCAGCAGGGGTTGAAAAGATTAAGCATATCGGGCAAGTCCCTGCACACGGCACAGGGTATCATAATCCATACCGTCGTCGTCGGGCAAATCAAACTGTTCGAGAACAGCTTCGTAATTATCAATCTCGCTGGTAAGCATCCGGATAGCCTCTTGTTTCGTATCTACATTGAAAGTCCGGCACACAGTCTGATCGTCTGCATTGTGGGCGATGTTCAAGTCCTGATACAGACTGTCAAGTTCTTGTTCTATCTCGTAACGTGTCATATCGGTAAGTATTAAAGGTTAGTCATCAGGTTCGCTTTTTTGAAGCATCTGTATTCTTGTCTCTCTGTGTCGAAGTACACCTGAACGGTATCATTCTTCTTTCTGTTATCACCAGTTGTAGCAGGTATCAGATTCTCTTTCAAAGTACCATAGGCTTCTCTTACGCTACCATCTACCTTTTTAAAGTAGAACTTAACTATTCTCTGCTTCATGGCAGCTTTCAGCTTCATGTTCGCCCAAGCGCATTTTAATGCTTCACTCATAGAGAAACCGTTTCTCTTTACCAGCTGCCAAGCAAGGCTCATAATCTCGTGTAATACATTTCTTTTCATAATCGTGTGTTTTATAAATGAATTTACTATCTTTGTTTCGTTCATTAGTTACGTTTCTGATGCAAATATACAAACATTGTTTGATTTAACAAACAAATAACAAACGTAAATTATACAATTAACAAACATTGTAAGTGTGAAATGGATTTTAGCAATATGTAGTTTTTTAAGCCTTATCTTATCTTTGGCTGTTTGTGTATCTTTTAGTAGGTATTATAGTATAGATATATATTCTTTTATTATATCTATACTAACATTGTTGGTTACATTACTGATAGGATTTCAAATATATAATGCTATAGAAGTTCATAAAAAGCTAAATGAAATGCAGCGAATAGCGGCAAAAGCGGCTTATGAAGAAAATGAGAGGTATAATCATACTACTATGGCAGTCGTTTATTATATCAACGCTATTGATTATTATAAGAGGCAAAATATTTCTGAAAAGACAATAGATGGATTATTTTGTTGTATAGAAGAAGCTTTAAAAGGAAAATTCCAGTTTCCTATAGATATGGCGATAAATTATATGTTGGATAACATACCAAGCGAAAACTTCTTTGTTCAAAAATCAAAGAAAGAAATTTATATGCGTATCCTATACAAAATAAATAATGATAGAGTTAAAGAAGTAATCACTAAAATAGAATCTTCTCATGGAATATAAAAAAACGAGTGTAGATACAAAAAACATGCCCTATGCGAATAAGAAAGTGTATGAACTTATCCAAAAAGAGACAAATGGAAATGTGAGAGCATTCGCTCAAAGTATTAATGTGTCTCAGCAGAGTTTAAACCGCATTTTCTGTATTGATAAAAGAAATGGCAAATATCCATCAGTGTCAAATGAAATAAAAAAAGGTATAATTGATGTATATGGAAAGGATGAAATTTGGTTTATATCCGATGTTAATTCCGGCGAAGGCGAGATGCTCAATTCAGAATCTTCCATTTCCCCAAACGATATAAAGGAAGGCGATTATTCAGGGACATTAGTCTATGACATTGATGCAACATGCGGTACCGATAAAAGGGATATTTCCTTCACACAAGATAATATCATAGGCTCGGTAAACCTTCCCGGAATCAATAAGGGTTCACAGATTGTACGGGCAAACGGAGACAGCATGGAACCACGAATTTTTGATGGGAACATGGTTGTAATCAGAGAAATTCATAGTTGGGAGGATATTTTCTATGGGCAAATGTATCTTATCTTGTTAGATGAATATCGTATGATTAAGTATATACGTAGATACGAGCCGGACGAGGATAATTATATCATCCTGCGGAGTGAGAATCCGCAATATGATGATATAAAACTTCACAAGGGGAAAATCAGAAAGATGTTCATCGTAGAAAATATCTTGTCTGTCAAAACACAGTTATAGGCATGAAATTCAATCAATATTTTTGGAACCTGTACAAGAACTCTCCTGAAGGGAAATCCGCTATAGCTGCATTTTCAGACAGAAAAGAGTGGATAGAAGAGGAACGCCTGTTCGAGAAGTACAATCCTAAAATCAAGGATTCTTTCAATTCAGAAATGATTTGTGGAATATTGGAGGACTTTTGGTGTTATAAAGTTTCAGAATATGAAGGGGCAGAACCAAATTCTTTGGATGATGCCGGAAAGCTGTATGAGGAAATTATATCCACTGGTTTGGTAATAGAATCGGAAGTAATTCTGAAGATTGGCGACTTTGACCGGATGCTTGAATACATACCGTTCTTGTCAATGGAGTTGAACTATTTGTTCGGAGAGTATTTCATCCCTTACTTATACATTGACGAATTCTATCAGCTTACAAGACTTGCGGACTACTTTGAAATCGAATTGCCTCCAATCCCCAAGAAATCTGATTATAAAGCGAGATGTATGTATTATTGGGAGCTCTGCAAAGTTTTCTATCAATTCAGGAAAGAAAATGAACTGTCACCAGCAGAGTTGAGTTCATTCATGTACGATCATGCTCCAAATGTTTTAGGGAATGACAATAAGAAGGAAATGCCAAAACCATCAGCAGCATGGTTTATTGGTGGACCTATCAAAGGATATGGTACACATTGGACTACTGGATTCTGGCAATCCAACAAAGACACAAAGAGAGGAGACATTCTTATTCATTATGAAACATCTCCAGTAAGTGCAATAGCTTGCTTGTGGATTGCTCAAACAGATGGTATAGTAGATCCATTTTTCCATTATTATAGCAATACCTATATAGGGGACAGAATCGAAATTCCACATATCTCTTTGAAGGAACTGAAAGTCGATGAATACTTTTCAAATCATCCACTTGTCAGAAAGAACTTCCAAGGAATTAACGGATGGCCAGTCACAGGAAAAGATTATTCTGAACTTCTCCGAATGTTTGAATCCAAGGGTTTTGACACGAGTAAACTTCCACAAATATACGCACCTTCATTGCCGAAAGGAATAATTATAGAAGACGAAAAAGACGTAGAGAAAAAATTGCTTGAACCGCTATTGAACGATATGGGGTGGTATGAGCATAAGGACTATATCCGACAGCTGCCAATCCATGCAGGAAGAGGACACAGGATTTTCCCAGATTATGCCCTTCATTACGAAAATAAACAGGAGGAAGAAAAAGCTAAGGTATTGATTGAAGCAAAATACTACATGAAGAACAATCAAGAAAAAGAATCAGCCTTTCTTCAGGCATTCTCTTATGCCAAGCTACTGATGTCTTCTGTAATTGTCCTATGCGACAAGGAGTGTCTACTGGTTTACGAAAACAAAGAGGGGTTTAGTAGAAGCCGCTACAAAAAATATTATTGGGAAGATATGAAGAATTCCGATTTGTATAACGAATTAAAGAACAAACTAACTTTCTAAATCTATGAATAGAATATTCTTGACTATACTAGCAATATCATTGTTTGGTTGCGGAGGGAACAAACCGTCCCAAGAACAAAAGGATAAAGCTGACAGATATATCCAAAGTCTCGTGGATGCAGACATAGGAATCTACAAAGGCGAGCTGACAGACGCAAACTACCTCATTCTTGCCGTGGATGCTTATCTAGGCGCCAACTTCGATGCTTATGCACTTACCTATCTTGAAGAAGCACAAAGAAAAGGACTGGAGATAAAAGGTGTATATATCGTGGACATCAAGGATTGTCAGTTTGGTGATGGATGGGTTACAGGAGATAGGATAGGAAAAGCATTTAAATAGCAATATTTGAATTTGTTTTAGCACTGTTTTAGCAAATGCACCATACAAACAACATAACAAACTAATTTATAACTAATTAAAAATATACTCCTCTTAGATTGTGGTTCTGAATGTCGTGGGTTCGAGTCCCATCTGCCACCCCGCTAAAGAGGAAATTCAGCAATGATTTTCCTCTTTTTTTATGTTATAGTCACCCACTGTCGGTCCGACACCGACTAATGCTGCAATGGATATGAAAATACTCTGGATAGACTTGAACAGCTCGTATGCCCATTCTTCGTTGGCACTCCCGGCGCTCCACGCACAAATCGCCTCCAATCAGAACATCGAATGGATAAAAGTATCGGCTACCATCAACGAGAATATCGGCATGATTGTCGACAACATCTATCGCTACCATCCAGATATTTTAGCCGCAACTGCGTGGCTTTTCAATCATGAGCAACTTTTGCACATCTGCACCCGCCTGAAAGCACTTCTCCCGCAAAGCTGCCTGATATTGGGTGGTCCGGAATTTCTGGGCGATAACGAAGCTTACCTCCGTAATCATCCATTTGTCAATTGCGTTTTTAGGGGAGAAGGTGAAGAAGCCTTTCCACAATGGCTATCATGCTGGAACCAGCCAGAACAGTGGACACACATTCCCGGCCTTTGCTACATTGATCCGCAACAACAATACAAAGACAACGGAATAGCCCGTGTACAAAACTTCCAGGCACTTGTGCCTCCTGAAGAAAGTTATTTCTTCAACTGGGACAAACCGTTTGTGCAGCTCGAAACGACCCGCGGATGTTTTAATACCTGTGCCTTTTGCGTCAGCGGTGGAGAAAAGCCTGTGCGCACGCTCCCTATCGAACAAATCAGAGAGCGCTTGCGACTCATTCATCAACATGGCATCCGTAATGTCCGTGTTCTCGACCGCACCTTCAACTACAATACACGCCGGGCCAAAGAACTGCTACAACTCTTCCTGGAATTCTCACCCGACATTCGTTTTCATCTCGAAATACACCCTGCCCTGCTTTCCGAGGAACTGAAAGAAGAACTTAAACAGCTTCCCCAAGGGTTGCTGCATCTTGAAGCCGGCATTCAAAGCCTGCATGCCCCCGTCCTGGAACGCAGCAGACGAATGGGTAAACTGGAAGATGCCCTTGAAGGATTGAAATTTCTATGTTCATTACCCAACATGGAAACCCATGCCGACCTCATTGCCGGCCTACCGCTGTATCATCTGGCTGAAATATTCGACGTACGTTGGCAGAATATCAGGCCGGAGAAATTCAGCTGGAGTCACTAAAGTTGCTGCCAGGAACAGAGATGAGAAGACGCGCTTCCGAACTGGGGATATGCTACTCTCCATACCCTCCCTACGAAGTGCTACAAACCAATGAAATAAGCTGCAACGAATTGCAAACAGCACGCCGCCTCTCCCGGTTGCTGGACGGTTTCTACAATGTGCCTGCCTGGCAAGCACTAACCAGAACCTTTATCCTGACTGACCGGTATTTTCTGAACAACTTCCTGACGTACCTCACAGAGAAGAATTTCATCGACCAGCCTATGAGTTTAGAAAAGAGAGGCCTGATACTCTACGAATATTGCAAGCTCAACTACCCGCAATATCTGACGGATGCCAGCATTGCATGGATTGAAGCCGGCATGTCGCTGAAAAAACTTCCTGCAGAAAGAGTTCGTACCAAAAGACAAATACCCCCCACGGACTGGAAAGTAATCTATGGACAATACAAGCCCACCCTACGGCTCTGCTTCCTTCCTGTCGACGAGACACTGGAACACGGACACTGGTTCGGCTTTGAGTCGGAAATACAAATGAGCAAACCGGTCTTCAGGGCATATAGCTAAAAGGTCAGAAGTGTTCGGCAAACTGCATGAACACTTGTGCCAGCCCTCCTTCTTGTCCCTGCAGCCCCACAAAGTTGAGTGCACGCATCATTGGCATATCTTTAATCTCTATCACACGAAATATGCCGGCTGCCAGCTCTTTGCTTATGGAACGGACAGAAACAATTCCCATACAATCGGAATTTTCAAGAAAAAGCTTAATGCTTTCCGTACTGCCCAAATACATCAGCACTTGCAAGGATGAAAGCTTGATATCATGTTGCAGCAAAGCCCTTTCTATGACGTCCAGTGTTCCCGATCCCCGTTCACGAAGCACCAACGGAATGTTTATCAAATCCTTGGGAGTTATCTCATCGGGCAACGACAAACGGCTACGGGTATGAACTACTGCCACAAGTTCGTCTTCCAGAAAAGAGGTATATTTCAGGTTAGGCAAACGAAACACGCCTTCCACTAATCCCAAATCGATACGATGCTCCTGCAATGCCGTTTCCACCTCACGCGAATTACCACTCAGAAGCGAAAGACTGATGTGAGGAAACTTGGCAATAAAACTGGCCAGTAACGGTGGAAGTACATACTGTGCAATAGTACTGCTGGCACCCAGACGAAGCTCTCCCCGATACTCATTATGCAATAAATGCATTTCATATTCCAGGCGTTTGTATTCATCCAGAATCCGTTCGCAATGCTTCAACAGCAACCGTCCCGACTGAGTCAGCGAAATCTTACTGCCCTGACGGTCGAACAGACGTGTCTGATAAGCCGTCTCAAGCTCCTGAATATGCTTGGTAATGGCAGGCTGACTGATAAACAGTTCCTGAGAAGCCTTGGTAAAGCTAAGATTATTAGCTACCGACTGGAAGACCTTTAACCGGAAATCACTCATTTCACAGTTCCTCCGGTTTGATTCCCAACGCTCCTGCCAAAGAGAAAGAAACAAAATCCCACTTATAATTCACAGGACTGACAGGTTGCTCCATAGTGAAAAGTATCGGTTTAGAGCAAGCCTCTTCATCTTTCTCATTAAAATATTTATGAAGCAGTTCATCCACCCGGCCACCATAAGCACGCAAATAAGGCACTAAGACCAGGCGTTTCACCTCGGCTGAATCAAGCGCCAACGACATCAGGTCAACAAACAAGCTTCCACAGTCCGTAATACCTTCCGGATTGACACACGAAAACGACAGTTCGCCCAAAGGAATCCGGCAAGCCATTCCCTCCAAAGCAGACAAGCCAGAAGGTTCACAACATTTCAGATTCTTATTCGGTTCATCATACACCAGAATCACCTGAATATCATTCCCCTCTGTACGAATCCCGGCATCCAGTGCAAGCAGGTTCAGCCAACCGGGCAAATCGAGAAGTGGCAATGTCCTATCCAATTCTCCCTCCATCCACGTTCTGATTCCTGCCACTACCTCGTTCAAGAAGGCTGCATCCAGCAGAATCACATTCTCTGCAAATTTCACCTTATTATTGTTTTCCATCATTTCGTATGTTTACATCAATACCTAAAATATGCTACAAATATAAATAATATACTTGACTCATGCAGCATTCTTCCTGCCGAATATCCGATGCCAGCTCGCCATTTGCACGCTCAGCTTCAATACCTCGCCCAACAACAGAATTGCTCTATATCAAGCAAAACACGACGACAATGCAGCAATTATGCCAAGTTGACATTGGATTTAATAATAAATCATGACATTTTGTCCGAAATAAGACATTGGCAAAACTTTTGCCTCATATGGGGTGTAAAACAACTGATGAAAAAAAGAAAGGAGATTAAAATATGAACTTTAACAACTTTACCATCAAAGCGCAAGAAGCCGTGCAAGAGGCCGTAAACCTGGTACAACGCCGGGGGCAACAGGCCATCGAACCGGTACACCTGCTGCAGGGAGTGATGAAGGTAGGCGAAAACGTTACCAACTTCATCTTCCAGAAGTTGGGCATGAACGCACAACAGCTGGCAATCGTGCTCGACAAACAGATAGAGTCATTGCCTAAAGTATCGGGTGGCGAACCTTATCTGAGCCGTGAAGCCAACGAAGTATTGCAAAAGGCTATGGACTACTCCAAGGAAATGAATGACGAATTTGTTTCGCTTGAACCCATCCTGTTGGCTTTGCTTACAGTGAAGAGTACAGCCTCCAGCATCCTGAAGGATGCCGGTATGACTGAAAAAGAACTGCGTACCGCCATCAACGAATTGCGACAAGGTTCAAAGGTCACTTCACAATCGAGCGAAGACACTTATCAATCGCTGGAGAAATACGCCATCAACCTGAATGAGGCTGCACGAAGCGGAAAGCTCGACCCTGTCATCGGGCGTGACGAAGAAATTCGTCGTGTACTGCAGATTCTGAGCCGACGTACCAAAAACAACCCTATCCTGATAGGTGAACCGGGTACCGGTAAGACTGCTATCGTGGAAGGACTTGCCCACCGTATCCTGCGTGGCGACGTGCCCGAAAACCTGAAGAACAAGCAGGTATATTCGCTGGATATGGGTGCCTTGGTAGCCGGTGCCAAATACAAAGGTGAGTTTGAGGAACGTTTAAAAGCCGTTATCAACGAAGTGAAAAAGTCGGAAGGTAACATCATCCTTTTCATCGACGAAATCCACACACTGGTAGGTGCTGGCAAAGGCGAAGGGGCTATGGATGCTGCCAACATACTGAAGCCTGCACTGGCTCGTGGCGAATTGCGAAGCATCGGTGCTACAACCCTCGACGAATATCAGAAATATTTCGAGAAGGACAAGGCGCTGGAACGTCGATTCCAAACTGTTATGGTCAACGAACCGGATACGCTGAGCACCATCTCTATTCTGCGTGGACTGAAAGAACGTTACGAAAACCATCACCACGTACGTATCAAAGACGATGCCATCATTGCCGCAGTCGAGTTGAGTAACCGATACATTACCGACCGTTTCCTGCCCGATAAGGCCATCGACCTGATGGATGAAGCAGCAGCCAAACTGCGTATGGAAGTAGACTCCGTACCTGAAGAGCTGGATGAAATTTCGCGTAAAATAAAGCAATTGGAAATCGAGCGCGAAGCCATCAAGCGTGAGGACGACAAAGCCAAACTGGAACAAATCGGTAAGGAACTGGCCGAACTCAAAGAACAGGAAAGCTCGTACAAAGCCAAATGGCAAAGCGAAAAGACGCTGGTAAACAAGATTCAGCAGAACAAGGTCGAAATCGAAAACCTGAAATTCGAAGCCGAAAAAGCTGAACGCGAGGGCGATCACGGCAAAGTAGCCGAAATCCGTTACGGCAAGCTTCAGGCATTGAACAAGGAAATAGAAGAGACCCAGCAGAAACTGCATGCCATGCAAGGCGATAAGGCCATGATCAAAGAAGAGGTAGATGCCGAAGACATAGCCGACGTTGTATCGCGCTGGACAGGAATACCTGTCAGCAAGATGCTGCAAAGCGAAAAGGAAAAACTCCTCCATCTGGAAGAAGAACTCCACAAGCGTGTCATCGGTCAGGATGAAGCCATCGAAGCCGTTGCCGACGCTGTTCGCCGTAGTCGTGCCGGGTTGCAAGATCCCAAACGGCCTATTGGTTCGTTCCTCTTCCTGGGTACGACTGGTGTAGGTAAAACCGAATTGGCAAAGGCACTGGCAGAATTTCTGTTCGACGACGAAACGATGATGACCCGTATCGACATGAGCGAGTATCAGGAGAAACACAGCGTCTCCCGTCTGGTCGGAGCGCCTCCCGGATACGTCGGATACGATGAAGGTGGTCAGCTGACTGAAGCCGTAAGGCGTAAACCTTATTCGGTAGTATTGTTCGATGAAATCGAGAAAGCACATCCGGATGTATTCAACATCTTGCTGCAAGTACTCGACGACGGACGTCTGACCGATAACAAAGGACGTACGGTGAACTTCAAGAACACCATCATCATCATGACGTCCAACATGGGAAGTTCGTACATTCAAAGCCAGATGGAAAAGCTGAATGGCAGCAACAAGGAACAGATTGTAGAAGAAACCAAGCGCGAAGTGATGAACATGCTGAAGAAATCGATACGGCCGGAATTCCTTAACCGTATAGACGAAACCATCATGTTCCTGCCGCTGACCGAACCTCAGATCAAGCAAATCGTAACACTGCAGATCAACAGTGTACGTAAAATGCTCGAAGGAAACGGAGTGGAATTACAGCTCACCGACACCGCCATCAACTTCCTGGCAAATGCCGGATATGATCCTGAATTTGGTGCCCGTCCTGTAAAACGTGCTATCCAGCACTACCTGCTCAACGACTTGTCTAAGAAGTTGCTGGCACAGGAAGTAGACCGCAGCCGTCCTATTATCGTAGACGTAAACGCCACAGGCGACGGTCTTCTGTTCCGGAACTAAAGCATACAAAAAAAGACTTAGCTGAACATGCAGTCGGCTAAGTCCTCACATAAAAAGCAGATCTTCACAACTTATTTGTGCAGACCTGCTTTTTTTATGCTGATACGGAAGCTCATTTTTTTGTCCAGTTAGGAAAAAAATTTTTCCCAGTTAGAGAGAAATATTTTCCTAACTGGGAAAAATATGGCACATAAGTATTATCTTTACCTCGTGTAACGAAAAGCCAAAAACTATGACGAAAGAAGAATTAATGAGAAAAGCCATAGAGCTATCTGTTGAAAACGTAGAAAATGGTGGAGGTCCTTTTGGCGCAGTCATCGCCAAAGACGGACAGATTGTAGCTACTGGAGTCAATCGTGTGACTTCCAACTGCGACCCTACAGCCCACGCCGAGGTAAGCGCCATACGTGCCGCTTGCGAGAAACTCGGAACATTCGACCTGAGCGGATACGAAATCTATACCTCCTGCGAACCCTGCCCCATGTGCCTGGGTGCCATCTACTGGGCACATTTGGATAAAATGTATTACGGAAACAACAAGACAGATGCCAAGAATATCGGTTTCGATGACTCCTTCATCTACGATGAACTGGAATTACCTAAAGACCGACGCAAATTGCCATCTGAAATAGTATTGCCCGAAGAGGCCATCAAAGCCTTCGATATGTGGATGAAAAAAGAAGATAAGGTGGAATATTAAGGAAATAAACACTATTGATAACAAAAAAAATGAGTGTATCAGAAACTCACGAACTGAACGTTCCACTTTCTGATACACTCATTTTTGTATCTAATCCCAAAGTAGTGTCTTTTTATTTTTCTTCAGCGGCTTCTTCCTGCTCTTCTGCAACCTCTTCGAAATCTGTCAAACCGGCTGCTACCAGCAGATTGTACCAGGAAATCAGCTTTTTAATATCGGAAGAATGTACACGGTCGCGGTCGAAGTTTGGCAATACTTCTGCCAGATAAGTACGAAGTTCCTCTGATGTAGCCTTCTTCAGATCCATAACTACAGCAGCACCATTCTCTTTCTTCTTCATAGAAACCAGTACATCTCTCAATGGAATATCTTCTGCATCCGTATACATGGCAATATCACCCAACGAAATAATCTTTTCGTTACCGTAAGCCGGGAAGCGTTTTTTATCCACAATCGATTCTACAATCAGCATATTCTTTCCTTGAGAAACAAGTTTATACAATCCTGGTTTTCCAGAGATAGACAAAATAGTCTTCAACATAACTCTATTCTTATTTTATTTAGTTAATAGTAATTTTAATCGGATGGCAAAGATAATGCAAGCTAAAGAGAATACAAAATAAGGTTACTTATTTTTGCTTACACCCGTCCTTTGACCCAAGACAGGAAGCAAGGCATATCTTCTTTTTCTACAACGATGCAAGCAATTCCCGGACTTGTGGTATCAAAGTTTTCTCACCGTCGTTCACTATCACAAAATCGGCCTGACGGCGTTTCACCTCGTCATCCATCTGACTACGGATGCGCTGTTCAATCAATTCGCGCGACGAACTGTCACGTTCTATCGCACGCGCTATACGTACCTCACGAGGCGCATATACCATCAGTACTTTGTCCACTTCGGCTGTAAAACCAGCCTCTATCAGAATGGCCGATTCGATACCTACCAAAGGAAACTTTTCGTGTTCCTGCACCCATCGGCGGAAATCCTTCTTCACCTGCGGATGGACAATTGCATTGACCTCACGTGCATGTTGCTCCGAAGCAAAAAGATACGAAGCCAGCATCGGCTTGTTCAAAACACCACCTGCATACACTTCGTCGCCCAGCAAACCTACCAGCTTCCGACGTATTTCTCCGTCCGTCAGCATCAGTTTCTTTGTTTCAACATCAGAGATATAAACAGGCACTCCCATCACTTCGAGTAAACGGGACACAACACTTTTTCCACTGCCTATTCCCCCCGTTATTCCTATCTTAATTGCCATAATCCGATGGTATTTGCTCTATCAAAAAGTCTACCTGCTCCGGATGGATACGTACTTGCGTGACTCCTTCCGGCACATGTCCCAACTTCACTTTATACTTGTCCGAACCCAACAGCAGCAGTTCTTCATACGATACACGAATATGAAAATCATCAGCTGTAATCTTCCTGAAGCGGCTTAGTCCTACCTGAAAAGTGACTTGTACTTTCGAAGGAAAAGCCCGCAGCACCTTGTCGGCCGGGAAATTAACGCCCCGTAAAGGTACTTCTACCGTTTTCTCCGTATAAATATCAACAGGTAACATCATGTCAACCGAAGATGGAACATATTTTATTCCTTTGCGTGCCATCAGACCAACCTGTTGCTTCAACGTATCAGTAATCTCATCCTGTCTGACCCATTTCGTATAGGCCGCAGTTATAGTGTCTAAAGCCTCTTTCGAAGCATACACCAATACCGAATCAGGCGTAAAAACAGTATCCGACAAATAATATTGCCTGCCGGCATTCACCTCACCCAACAACTTCACTGGTACCAGTTTCGAATCACCAGTAGAATAATAATACTCTAACGTGTCCGGCTTCATAGAGAGCAAACGTGTTGACACATTCAGCTGACTAAGAATTTTTTTCTCGAATTCAGACGAAACGATACGCACATGATTGCTGTTGTCACTCGTCTTGTATTCATCGAAATTAATAGCAAGAGGATAGAAACTCTTCCCTAACATATAGTTCAACAATACAGTGCCTTTGTCCTTCACTTTGATATGCAGCTCTGTAGCCGGTTCCGAAGTGATAACAACATTATCAGGTACCCCTTTCAACCGCACAGGGACAGAGAACTCCGTTTCATAGTCGTTGTTCAACGTCTGCAACAACCAGAAACCACTGGCTATAAAAAAGAAAAACAAAAAAATGAAGAACTCTCTGCTCTTGGCACTGAGCAGAAAGTTCTTCACTTGTGCAGCAATCTTAGAGTATTTGCTCTTTATATTACTACGATCGAGCATAGGCTCATATTCCTTCCTTTATTTTGCAGCCTGGCTACCATTAGCATCGGCAGCAGCGGCAAAAATAGAATTCTTATCAATACGGATCTTTACATTAGAAGCAATCTCAAGAATCACGTCATTATCATTGATTTCTTTGACCACACCATGAATACCTCCGGCAGTAATCACTTTCTGATTAACCTGAAGCGATTTACGGAAATTGGCAATTTCTTTTTGCTTCTTGTTCTGCGGACGAATCATAAAGAAATACATGATCACAAACATGGCTATCAGCATAATCCACATCATGCTACCGCCACCCGCAGGACCTGCGGGAGTAGCTTGCAGGAAGAATACAGTCATCAAATTCATAAATATTCAGTTTTAGTTTTTTAAATGTGAGCAACAAAGGTATCAGTTTTTCGTTAACTTCCCTTCTTTTTTTAATACCTTAACAATTCCGTCTAAAGTACCATTGACAAAACTGCCGCTCTTCAATGTACTATATACTTTTGCGATGTCGACATATTCGTTCAGGGAAACGCTGATTGGGATATTGGGGAAACTCAAGATCTCTGCCAACGCACACTGCATAATGATGACGTCCATGAAAGCTACACGCTCCAAATCCCAGTTGCGCGTATTCTCGCTGATCAGATGACGATAGTAGTCGCTGTTCAGAATAGCACGGCGGAACAACCGGCGGGCAAACTCGCGATCCTCATCATCCTTGAACTCGGGAAGCAGTTCCTGATTGGCTCCATTCTTTTCGTCAAAGCGTTTGATGGTTTTCAGTACAAAGGTGTCAACAATATCCTTGTCATCATTCCAATACAGACTTTGGTCTTCAAGCAGACTGTCCAGATCCTCGTTGTGGAAAATAAAGGTTTTATAAAGTTTCCGCCACAGTTCGCGGTCAGCTTCGTACGAAGTTTCTGACGAAGCCATATATTCCTTATATATATCCGAAGCCTGAATCTTCTCATAAAGCCCCTTCACGAAATCTTCATCATTGCTCCAACTGCGTTTCTGATTGGCGGCATAATCCATCAGCTGTTTGTTTCCCTCCAACTGGGCAACAAACTTGTTTTCCACAAATTTCATGTTCGGATACAATTCTTCAGGAGTAGGAGCCAATTTGGCCTTTGCAGTGTCAATACGCTTACGCGCATAGTTCGTCAAAGCAACCATCAGCATCAGCAGGTAATTGTAAAGGTCGTACGCCTTAGAAAGGCTAAAGAACAATTCTTTCTCCGCTGAGTCTAAATTTTTACTGCCATTCTGATAATAAGCATATACAATCTGTATAATCTTAAGACGAATAAGAACTCTGTTAATCATAATGCTAAATAAATACTATTGTTTTAACAGTGCAAAAGTAGACATTTTTAGTGAGTTGAGCACAAACAAATCACATTTTTTTATGCGGAAAGTCATTATCCGGCATTTTTCTTTTGACAGTTTAAAAAAAATCATCAATTTTGAAGCCGATTACAACAAGAATTTAGGCAATATGGAAGAGTTAAAGAAAAAAAACGGTGTTGATATGAGCGACAAAGAGATTGTATTCTCCCAGTCCATCAAAGCTGGTAAGCGCATTTACTATCTGGATGTAAAAAAGAACAGAAAAGACGAAATGTTTTTAGCCATCACCGAAAGCAAGAAAATTGTAACCGGCGAAGGCGACGATTCACAAGTAAGTTTCGAAAAGCATAAAATATTCCTTTATAAAGAAGACTTCGAAAAATTCATGGCCGGCTTGCAGCAGGCTATCCAGTTCATCCAACAGGAACAAGGCGAAAGCACTTTTTCTGATACAACTCCAGAAAACAGTTCCTCGGAAGCAAACAGCGCAGAAACTAAGCAAACAGCCAAGCCTGATTCATCGACATTGGAAGGAGAAATCAAAATAGACATTGATTTTTAAAAAGTATTTTTGTGTAATTCAAAAAGAAAATGTAATTTTGCACCGCTTTTTTGCAGCATCGTATGGATAGACCATATCGTGTGATGGTGAATTAAGCAACAAACAAACTTAATTTAGAGTAACACAAAAACTTTTAAAAGATGAAATCAATCGAAATTAAAGGAACTGCAAGAACTATTGCAGAACGTTCTTCGGAACAAGCCAGAGCTTTGAAAGCTATTCGTAAAAACAACGGTGTACCTTGCGTATTGTACGGCGGTGGCGAAAACATCCACTTCACTGTACCCGCAGAAGGCTTGCGCAACTTGGTATATACTCCGCACATCTACGTGGTTGACCTGATCATCGATGGCAAAAAAGTAAATGCTATCATGAAGGACATCCAGTTCCACCCTGTAAAAGATACTATTCTGCACGTTGACTTCTATCAGATCGACGAAGCTAAACCTATCGTAATGGAAGTTCCCGTACAGTTGGAAGGTCTGGCTGAAGGTGTGAAAGCCGGTGGTAAGTTGGCATTGCAAATCCGCAAGCTGAAAGTGAAAGCTTTATATAATGTAATCCCTGAAAGACTGATCGTAAACGTTTCTCACCTGGGTCTTGGTAAGACTATCAAAGTGGGTGAGTTGAATTTCGAAGGTCTGGAACTGCTGAATGCTAAAGAAGCAGTTGTATGTGCTGTGAAGCTGACTCGTGCCGCAAGAGGTGCCGCAGCTGCAGCCAACTAATCAGCATCTCCTTTATTTAAAATATCCTTTGACGCGGATTACGCAACCACTCGCAGATTCACTTATACAATCCGCGAGTAGTTGTGATAATCCGCGTCGCTTTTTTATGAATAATGCCGCATACTTGCGCATTTAAAACAAGTTATCTAGACAGACACTCATGAAATATCTGATTGTAGGATTAGGAAACATCGGCCCTGAATACCATGAAACCCGCCATAACATAGGATTCATGGTAGTAGACGCACTGGCCAAAGCCGCAGGAGCTACGTTCGAAGACCGCCGTTACGGATTCATCACCACGCTGTCGGTTAAGGGCCGTCAGTTACTGCTGCTGAAACCCTCCACATACATGAATCTTAGTGGAAACGCAGTCCGTTACTGGATGCAGAAAGAAAACATTCCTCTCGAAAATGTACTGATCGTGGTAGACGATCTTGCCCTTCCATTCGGCACTTTGCGACTGAAAGGAAAAGGTAGTGATGCCGGACACAACGGTCTGAAACACATAGCTGCTACTTTGGGTACACAAAATTACGCCCGACTGAGATTTGGCATCGGAAACGACTTTCCACGCGGAGGACAAATAGACTATGTGTTAGGCCACTTCACCGACGAAGACTGGAAGACCATGCCCGAACGGCTGGAAACTGCCGGAGAAATCGTAAAAAGTTTCTGCCTGGCAGGAATCGACATTACAATGAATCAATATAATAAGAAATAAATGAGCGAAGCCAGAATAGACAAATGGATGTGGGCCGTACGCATCTTTAAGACGCGTACCATCGCCGCCGAAGCCTGCAAGAAAGGACGTGTCAGCATTAACGGAGCACAGGCGAAAGCAGCACGTATGGTAAAACCAGGCGACGTCATACAGGTACGAAAACCGCCTATCACCTATTCTTTTAAAGTATTGCAGACCATCGAGAAACGGGTCGGAGCCAAAGTCGTTCCAGAAATGATGGAAAACGTTACGACTCCCGACCAATATGAATTGCTGGAAATGAGCCGTGTCAGCGGATTCGTGAATCGAGCTAAAGGAACAGGTCGTCCGACCAAGAAGGACAGACGTGAACTCGAAGAATTTACCACACCTGAATTTATGGACGATTTTGACTTCGATTTCGACTTTGATGATGAAGACTGATAAAAGCTGATTACGTCCTGCAGCACAAAGCCAACAATCCAACCTGCACAAACGAATAACAAAACCGGAATATGAACGTCAATACACAACAATATAATATGAAAGAGAAAATCATCAAATGGGGATTCATAGGCTGTGGCGAAGTCACCAAATACAAAAGCGGTCCGGCCTTTCAGAAAATAGAAAATTCGGAGGTTGTTGCCGTAATGAGTCGTGACGGTGCCAAAGCAAAAGCCTATGCACAAGAAAGAGGAATTCCCAAATGGTACGACGATGCACAGGAACTGATTGACGACGATGATGTTAACGCCGTCTATATTGCTACTCCGCCCTCCTCGCATGCCACATACGCCGTCATGTCGATGAAGGCAGGCAAACCTGTATATATCGAGAAACCAATGGCCGTCACTTACGAAGAGTGTACCCGCAACAACCGCATCTCGTACGAGACAGGCGTACCCTGCTTCGTAGCCTACTACCGACGCTACCTGCCCTATTTCCAGAAAGTGAAGTCGTTGGTCGAAGAAGGAGCCATCGGCAATGTCATCAACATACAAATTCGTTTTGCACAACCACCACGCGACTTGGACTATAACAAAGAGAAGTTACCTTGGCGTGTACAACCTGACATTGCCGGCGGAGGATACTTCTACGACCTGGCTCCCCATCAGATTGACTTGCTGCAGGAGATTTTTGGCTGCATACTCAAAGCCAGCGGATACAAAAGCAACCGTGGGGGCCTTTATCCTGCCGAGGACACACTGAGCGCTTGCTTCCAGTTCGACAGCGGATTGGTTGGCAGTGGCTCGTGGTGCTTCGTGGCTCACGACTCCGCACGTGAAGATCGCATCGAAATAATCGGTGACAAGGGCATGATCTGCTTCTCCGTTTTCACCTACGACCCTATTGCCCTGCATACCGAAAGAGGGCGGGAAGAAATCATCGTAGAGAACCCGATTTACGTGCAGCAACCCCTTATACAGGCGGTAGTAGATCATCTGCTGGGCAAGTCGGTATGTACTTGCGACGGCGAAAGTGCCACGTTAACCAATTGGGTCATGGACAAGATATTAGAGAAGTTATAAACAGACTTCCCTACTCCATTTCCTCGTCATCGCTCTTTTCGCCAACCAGTTTATACACATCTTCCTTCTCGCCCACAATCCAGACAACATCACCTTCGGCAAAAGGCTCATGAGGATCGGGGGCATGCAGTTCGCCACCTTCACGCTCTACACCGGCTATCAGACAATGGTACTTCTCGCGTATGCCGGCTTCCTTCAGCGTTTTTCCCAAGAACGGGGAATCTGAATCGATGCGGAACTGACGAAGAATCGTTTCGCTTTTTTCCACCACGTCAGTATCCAGTTCTGAGACTTTTGCCATCTCTTCGCCAAAACGGTTCAGTTCTTCATCCGTAGCTATCACCTGCAATTTATCTTGTGGAAACAAGCGGTCCATAGCACCGGGAATATTGATACGTTTCTTTCCACGCAAAATGGAGACAACATGCACACCATATTCTTTACCGAAATTCAGTTCGGCAAGCGTTTTGCCAACCCATCCCGACTCGCCCGGCACCACATAATCGGCCAGATGCAAGTCGCGCGAAAGCAGACGACCCGCATATTCAGGCTTCTTCTCGCCCATATATTCCGCCCGAATGTCACGCGAACGCAGGTTTTGGAAGAACTTACGTTCTATCAGTATGGACTGTCTTTTCAGCTGACGAGACAGAATCATCACAATCACCAGCAACAATGCAACACCAAACACCAGTCCGACCGACATCTTGAACAGTCCTGCAATGACGAACATCACAAAAGATACGGCCAGCAATATGCGCAACACAATGGTAGCTACCAGCGGCGCACGGTTTCCACGGTTGTCATTCCACAGTGTAACAAATTCCATGGAATGGTTTTTCTTGATCATGATGGCCCGCAGGAAAGGAGCCAGGAACAGAATCGTTACAAACGCTGCAACCAACGCTCCCCAAACGCCCGGTAATCCTTCCTTGCAAAGAGGTACCAGAAAACGGAATGAAACCGCTACTATAGCTACACACACAATGGAGTAAACGACCGTAATACGCACAAGCGATACGATCAAGCGCTTCCATAAGCTATCATGATTGACCGCACGCGAGCCCGATGTATAGCGGTCGAGAAAGCCTTTCCACCTTTTCGGCATGTGAGCATCCACAAAATTGGAAGCCGGTTCGGCCAGACGTATCATATAAGGAGTAAGGAAAGTCGTAATCACCGATACAGCCACCACAATAGGATAGAGGAAATGACTGGTCACATTCAGAGAAACACCCAACGAGGCAATAATAAAAGCAAACTCACCAATCTGTGTCAAACTGAATCCGCACTGCATGGCTGTCTTCAACGGTTGTCCCGACAGCAGAACGCCCAATGTGCCAAACAAAGACTGTCCGACAATCACCGCCAATGTAATGACCAGAATAGGAATAGCATATTCAACAATCATCCCTGGATCGACCATCATACCTACCGACACGAAAAAGATAGCTCCGAACAAGTCCTTTACCGGTTTTACCAGCTGCTCGATGTGCTCTGCCTCTAATGTCTCTGCCAGAATAGAACCCATAATGAAAGCTCCAAAGGCCGCAGAAAAACCCGTATGGGCAGCTATCACCACCATACCGAAACACAGTCCTAACGAAACGATGAGCATCGTCTCATCGCTCATTAGCTTGCGACAGCGCTTCAGCAGTTCAGGAATCAGATAGATGCCTACCACAAACCAGAGTATCAGGAAGAAGAGCAGTTTGGCAACGCTTTCCAGCATTTCCGTCCCTTCGAAATTGTTGCTGACCGCCATGGTAGACAGCATCACCATCAGGACAATGGCCAGAATATCTTCCAAAATAAGCACACTTAACACCAGTCCTGTAAACTGCTTTTTCAGTATGCCCAAATCATCGAAAGCTTTATAGATAATGGTAGTAGACGACATGGCTATCATTCCTCCCAAGAAGATGCAGTCCATCCGCTTCCATCCAAATGATGTTCCCACTGCTACTCCGACCAGTATCATACAGAAAATAATGGTACAGGCTGCAATAATGGCCGGACCTCCTACCTTTACAATCTTCTTGAAACTGAACTCTAATCCCAATGCAAACAGCAAGAAGATAACACCTATATCGGCCCAAGTCTGTATGTTGGCCGTGTCCATCACCGAAGGAGTAAAAGACAGATGAGGGCTTGCCAGAAAACCGGCTACCACATATCCTAACACAAGAGGCTGTTTCAGCTTCTTGAAAAGCAGTGTCATCAAACTTGCAGAAATCAATATAAGTGCCAAATCGGCAATCAGAGGAGCTAAATGCGACATAATATTATCCTTTTTGTCATTATTAGTGCAAAGTTACAACAAAGAAACGAGAACTCATATCTTTTTGTCTAATGTTTAATGACCCTTTTCTCGCCAGAAAAGGCAAAAACAGGAAAAACATATTTTTCCTCCAACAACAGCTGTCAATGAAAGAAGGATTACATAATTCATAAAGGGAGGCTTGCATAGTTCGCAAGCACTCTTATTTCACACTCGCAATGCCCGCAATGCAAGTTTCCTATTTTTAGAACTACCCTACTGGGTAGTGGAAAAGTCTCACGAAGTATGGAACTTTGCAGAAGGAAATTACGAAAAATATCTAAGTGATTGAAAATGAATTATAATTACCAACTCATAGTAGTAATAGGTTACGGATTAGTTAGTTATCTGCTGTTGTATTCTTCTACGCGTTATGTAACCTTCAAAGAACTCTTCGTATGCAAAAGTAGTATATTAATGGCTATACTGAAATAAAAATCCAGCTTTTTAAGCTCCGCAGACAAGTATTCTCGTAAAAGTGAATTTAGATGCGGGAACATCATCGTCAACGAATTTGACGACCTTGTTCCTCTCTTTTTTACTTATGCCACAAACAGTGTTTTTGCGGCTGTTACCTATTGATGTTTTTTATCAGTTTCCTTTAATCTAGAAAGGAAGTCAGAGGTAACATGTAAAGTTTATAAAATGACACCATAAAATACTTAAGTAACTAATCAAAATTAAGCAGCATTATGTTTAAGTTTAATTCCCAAGGTATCCCCGACAGCCGCCAATGCCCTATTGACGGTGTAAAAGAGATTGTCGCTACTTGCATAGTCCTGCGGTCTGATCCATTTGGTCTTCATTATCCTCCACAAGGTTTCCGCAAGGTTCAGGTGAGGGGAATACGGCGGAAGGTAAAAGAGGAAAAGCCCACGTTTCTCCCACAGCACTCTCAGTTCCCGTACTTTCTTGTTCCGATGTACGCTCGCATTGTCAAGCACGATGAACGTATCTCTTTTTATGCGCAAGGAAAAGCCATCGAGGTACTCAACGATTTTGTCCACATCAATGCTTTCAGTCGTGGTGAATCCATGATAGCGGTTGTTCCGGTCTATCATGCCGAAGATGTTGACTCTTTGTGCCTTTTGGGAAGGGATATACACATCTTCGTCACGGAATTGCCAGCCGTAAGTTTCCTTATTCGCTTATATCTTGCGCCAATGCTGATAAAAAACGCTTGAACGTCAGGTCGCTCGCTTCCTTGCCCGTGGCTTTCTGCCAGGCTTCCCTGGCTTTGCTCACGCTCTGTCTGTCCTGTTCGATGGCTTTGCGGACAACTTCCTCGTCCGTACAGTCCATGATAAGTTTGCGGCCACGGCCGGGGCGGGTCTGTAGGCCGTTGATGCCTTCCGTTAAAAAACGTTTTACCCAAAAGTTGACGGACACATACGACATTTCTGTCTGCAAACCTATGGCCTTGCTTGAAAAACCTGCTGATTTGAGCAGTACGGCACGGCAGCGCATCCGGAAGCAATGGCTCGAACCATTTCGGAAGCCTGCCTCCAAGGACAACCGTTCGGAGTCCTTTAATCTGATTGATTTGACTTTGCCCATAGAGGTAGCTTTGAGGATTATGAGGCAAAGGTAGCAAATCTATATGATATAAACTAATTATGAACATCTACTTATAATTTGTGGTTACAATGAGATGCTTGACTGAGCCACTTTAATAGCATCCCACTTTAATTCTTCTTCATCCTCAACAGCATCAAGAACTTTATCTGCAACCCAAAGGGTGAGAAGTTCTTTTTCATCAACATTAAAATAGTTTGCTATTTGAACAACTTGGGTGCGTTTGGCACGTCTATCACCTCTTTCAATTTTTGAAAACATAGGGGTGTCAATCTCAAGAAAAGATGCTAGTTGTCTTTGCAGTACTCCATTCTCAAGTCTTAGTTCTTTTATCTTTTGTCCTAACAACATATTAAATATCTTTTTAGCTATTGATTTATACTATAATTTCCCAATGACCGCCTTTATTAGGTCCAATTCTCTTCACAACTCCAGTGTCTTGAAGGTGTTTAATATTAGTTGCTATCCAACGACGAGATACTCCAATTTTTTCTGCTATCTCAGAAAGAGTAATATTAGGATTATTTCTAATCTCTTTAATGATTTGCAGTGCAGTTTCTGGTGCACTTTGTAGTGCAGTTTCTGGTGCACTTTGTAGTGCAGTTTTTAATGAACCACGTTTAGAAACTTTTAATGAGCCATCTTTATGCGCAATGTCAGCAATAATATTTCCAGCTGCTTCATGACATGGAATTGTTATTCTAAAAAAGGTTCGTTCTTCATCAGTAACCACATTAGCTCGTGGTGAACCATTATTCATCAAAACATTCTGAATAGTAGGAATACCAGTACTACGACCTTCAGTCAAATCGAGTTCTTTAAGATATTCTCCGAGTCTGCGATTACGATATCGCTTTGATACTAAAACTTCACATCTTGAAATATCAGCTGCAGATATACTCCTGTCAGGACCGCCAACATTCTGTATGGTAATTCCTTGCGGTTCTATGGTGATAACCACTGGTTCCCATTCACGATAATCTCTATGATATAGTGAATTTGTTACACTCTCTTCCAATGCTTGATATGGATATGAGAAAAACTTTTGGCTCCGGTTGCTATCCTTTGGCTTTATTATCGTCTGCATAACAAGCATGCGATTCAGGTATTCCAATGTTCTTTCAATAATCTGCGTAATAGAACCTATAATAACAGGTCCTTCATATAAATTGTTTGGGTTATTCAATCTTCCTTCTGGGAAATATACGATTTCCACCTGTGTGCGTTTGAAGAACTTACTTGGGTCTTCACAAAACATCATTGCAGCTACATTTCTAAGCATACGATTTTCTTTGGGGCCAACATATAAATCCATTTGTTCCAGAATATTCTCTAAAGGTTTTGTGTATAATTCATTGGCAAGTTTACTGCCAACCTTAACCAAATATTCTCGTAACAGAAGTATTGAAATATCCTCTACTTTAATATCGAGGTTTCCACGTTCGTCAAATGGAATACGACTTGCTAATTCACGTAATTCATCGAGGACTTCACCCTTAGCAATTATACTGCTCGTACCACTACGGATATAGAAATATTCCTTTGTTATACTTTTAGCTGTTACGTTCTCAGGAACAGAATATGGTCGGTTTATTCCTGCAGGACACCATATAACAAGTATAACCTTACCATCAACTTCCTCCACACTCGTTCGAGGCATATAGTAAGGTGAAATTTTGTTATTGTAACCCACCATGTCCTGCAATATTCCATCTATCATTTCTGTAGGGATTCCATTCACAGGACGAATAGCTACTCCTGTTGCTTCGTCTGTATCAACACCAACCACTATATAACCACCACCAAGATCGTTAAAATCATTTGCAAATGCACATACACTATGGTATATGCTTGCCGGATTCCATCCCTTTTTAAACTCTATTCGGTTGGATTCTATTTTCTGCTTATTCAGAAGGTCGTCTATATTTATTGCAAGTGCCATATTTCTAATCGATTATACTCTCTGAATTATCACAATGTTTCTCTTTGTTTTTCAGGACTAGTTCCTTACTCGTATTGGCATAACAATATACACAGAAATGACGACAAGTATTATACATGCCTATATCTTTACTTACCATACATCCGCATACCTTACGTTGACCAGAATCCTTTATTTTCTTTTCCCTATCCGGTAAAGGTGGCAACTGACCGAACATATCACGTTCAGGCCATTTTAACGTATGGAGATAATAAATCAATTCTTCATCATCTGCAAAAATTCTTTTCATTAGTTCTCCATCAATGCAACGATTATGCTCTATACCATATTTTTCAAGTTCAACTTCTTCACCACAGGTGGCCATAGCTATATTCCAACCTTCGGATTTCCATGCCTCTTTAATTTTAACAAGCCCCTCAACAACTTCACGACGTTGAGTTTCTGTCATTTCAGCGGATTCAACATTCTCTTTTGTAAAGTAAGCTGTTTCTTTGATAAGGTTGTTTTGTACTTTACGATAAGTTTTGACATCTACAAAACTAAACACTAGTTTGTCTGTATAACCCTTCAGAAGATTGCCTATATGCCAAATTCTTTTTAACAGTTCTCGAGGAGTTATCTGCTTGGTTACTATTAGGGGGTCAAATCGCCAAATGACTTTCTCCTTTCCAATCATGTTGGATAGTTTCTTGAAAGTATCAATCCTTTCTTCAATAGACGGGACATTTGGCTCAAATCCTTCATTTACATAATCATTGAGAGTAAATTGAAAATAATAATGAATTCCCCGTTCATCAAGTTTGTGCAAATATGGCAATATCGGTTTGGGATTCTTGGTCCAAAAAACAATAACCTTACAATTCTTAAAAGAAATGTACATTGGCTTTTGATTGAACGGATTGTACCATACACAATAACCTTTTGTCAAACGGTTGAAAAACCATTTGGCATAAAAAGCTGGTATGTCTGTAGAACGACTTGCTGAAATAATGACAGGGGCTGTTGCCTCAACAATCTCCCCAAAGTCCGTACGGATAGATATTTTTTCAGATGCCATATACTCTTAAAATATAATCTACGATTTTGTTGATAGGGATATTTGCATAAATATCTGCAAGCCATTGCATTTTTTTATTGCGTGGCTTGAGTTTGTTATCCATGTATGCCCTTAATCTTTCAAGAACACGCCTATTAGATTTATCATGATCTGCATAGTAACCCGGAACAACTCCCTTCTTTTTATCGTTGTATATTTTATTATGATTTTCTACGAACCATTCCATATCCTCGATAAATTGTTTATTAGCACGAGAATCAGAAATTAAGGCTGCACATTCATAAATCCATGATTTATCATCGAGGATGGATTTTTCAAAACGTGAGATAGACTGTTTATCCTTTATAGGAATGGATGTATTGTATTCCTGCTCTTTTTTGACATTTTCAGTATTTCCTGATAAAGCATTCATAACTGTCTGAGTGGCTTGTTGTAATCCATCCATAAAACCATCAAACAACCCTCTCTCTCTCTTTTCAAGACCTTGTTTTTTTGTAGGTTCACCAATAAATTGATCATAATTTGGAACATAATGTTCTTGCATTCTTTTCCAAGCCGTACTAGGTCCATTTTTAGTTGGCTTCCAACCTTTGAAATTATTCAACATGGTTAGAAAAACATAATAGTCTTGATTATTACCATTTTGGGCAAGAGCCTCTTCAAGTGATGTAAGAAGTTTCTGCTTATCTCTTTTAATTATTGACATTGCATATTTTCTAATGTCATTTTGCCACTCTCTAAGATTTTGATTCTCTGCATTCTCATGAACAATGTTTTGCACGTTCTCTTCAATAGTGTGGTTCTCTTGCTTCTTTTGTTCTATAGTAGATGAACTGTTAGAAGTTTCAGGAATACTCTTATCAAAAAGTTGCCCATATATTTCACGATAAACTTTAGATACATAATTTGATTCCTTATTAAGAAGTAAATCTGTAAAATCACGAGTAAGATTTGCAAATCCATTAAGAACACCATAAAATGCAAAAGCAATACGATAATCATACATACCTTTACTCTGCATAAAGTTCAGAAGCAGTTCCCACTCATCACCTTTAATCAAAATAGCAGAAATAGAAGATAATAATCCATTATCCCATAATTGATTAAATTCTTCACCGCGTACATGGCGACGAAGTTGATTGAGATATGTTCTAATAGGACTATTATCCCACTCTACTCCAATTACGTTCTTAGCAGACTTTGTTATTTCATCCGAAAGTCCTTCTTTGATAGAGTTAACCTTTCCGTTGAATGATTTTGAACAGAATACATCATTTGTCCAACTAGTAAACAGCTTGGATAAAAGGCTGTCAGTTATTGCTTTTTGTGCAACAACTTTATCCTTTGATGAAACAATTATTTCTCCATCATCAGGATTCAAATTAGTTATAGAAGACTCTATTAAAGCTCTTGTATGAGTAATCTCCCGATTAATCCATGCTACAGATTGGTTATTCTCACCATCTTCTTGAAGCCCACAAATTAACTTGGATCTATTGATAGATGAGAAAACATAGCCATAACGTTTAAAAACACTAAATATTCTATCAACCAATTGTTTATTACCGACCTCTTTTTCTAAATCTGCATAAATGGGGTTCAAGCTATCAAGATAGTCAAATAATTCATTTAATCTATTGCGTTGAACATTAGAAGGAACTTTATCATAACTAGACAATACAGAAGAAAAAATGTTTTGAATCTCACGTAAAGAGTCAAGTTTCTGAATATACTCCTTTGTAGATGAAAGGTTTGCTCCTATATAATAGCCATATAAAAGACCTTTCATCTTGTTAATTACATAATCGTCTTCCACATATTTGTTTATATCACCCACCGATATAGAACTTGAGGTTTGAACAATGGGATATGTTCCTTCAAACTGATATACATATATCTTTCGCTTATATAAGCGTACAAGCTTAGTTTCTAGACTACTATCCGACAATGATATGGCAGTCGTTCTGTCTTTTTCACTGAAAAAGATAAATTTAGTCTGCCAAGGATTGAGATATATGGTTCTATCTGTATAGAATATCCCCTCTGCTAGTTGATTAAATATTTCATCAGTATCAATCTCTAACAACATTGGATGATCCTCAATATCAGATATAGGACGTTTAAACATATGAGGTGCGTCATATAGCAATGTCACATATTCTATACAATTCTCTTCAACCGTGAACCAACGAGAATATCCAAACCCCCTTTTATCATAAAAGGCCTTTGGAGACAATGATTCTGTAGAGAGAATATTATTAAAGTTTAAAGAAGTAGTTGGTATATAATATTTCATAATTACAAATCTTCAATTTCGTCAATTTCTGTTGTTTTGTAAAGATCAGGATTTATCTCAGTTAGCGGTGAAGGTAACGCAGAGGTGTACATTACATATAGGTCTCGATAAGTACGAGTCATTGCCACATATAAAGCCTTTCTATCTGATTCATTCCCCGAGAAGTTCTCAATATATGGTAGGAATACAGTTTCAAATTGTAATCCTTTTGCACTATGATAAGTCATTACTTTAGGGTTGGTGGATGTGAAGTTCAGATTGTCTTGGCTATTTCTGAAATCTTCTTTATCGTTGTATCGAAGTTCATAATTTCCTCCCATTGCCCTTAACTTATCATAAACACTCTTTACATAATCATTATCTGGCAAGAGTATTGCTACATCTGTCATATTGTTCTTGGCTATAATATCATGAATAGCCTTTATTTGGCTATCTTCGTCACTATATTTCAAGAATCTCGGAACAGCTGTTTCCTTACTTTTATAAGTACTCTCTATAAATGGGGGCAGATCAACACCAACGGATTGAACAACTCGAGCTACAGGTAAAGGAAGCCGATAGTTTCGATACAATTCCCAATTCTTTACCTTCATATTCAAAGGTACTATGGAACTTATCCTATCTACAGGCAAAGTTGTTTTAAAACCTTCAAAAATAGATTGTGCTGTATCACCGAAAAAGAAGAAATTTTTGTACGTTGCATTCAAGAAATCTTTAATCTCTTCATCGCTAAAATCCTGAATTTCATCAACTATGATATAATCAGCTGATGGCATATATGGAATCATATTCCCATTTTCATCCCTACTATATACCAAAAATCTACCTCTTCTTTCACGTTGATATTTCCACTCTTTATGATAATAGAAATCGTTAGTAAGCCCTAATTCCTGTTTCCCAGAGTTCATGTAATTGCAAAGGGCTTTAGTAAAGACAATAATCTTATAGTTATTACCGAATTCTTTTTGAATTCGTTGAGCTTTGATTAATGCCAAAACAGATTTCCCGCTTCCCGCACAACCAGATACGATACAGGATTTGTCAAGGGTTCCCATAAGAACTTTAATCTGATCGTCATCAAGTTCTGACTCTTTAATCATCCAGTCTTTTTTCATGATGCATATTATTTGGTTTATATATTCTCCACGCAATTTTACTTTTATCATATCTCTTTAATGAATGACTAACAAAAAACTCCTCGTTATATCCTTGATTCCTATCAATAATTGTAACATCACAAATTTCTGATGCTCTATCAAGCATTTTTGTTAACCATTCTTTAGACACTTCATTGTATGTTGTAATGTCAGCAATACAAACTATACCTCTTTCCGAAAGTTTTGGTAAAAAAGTATTTATGACATGTTCATATGGATTTCTTTCTTCAAATTGTTTCTTTGTTACAAACTCACAGACAGCTTTAAAAGTTATAATAAAGTCGTATTTTTGAGTTATTACATCTGTAACAACATCCATATCATAAAAATCATCTATAATGATGGGCATCAATCGACTTTCAATTTTTAAACTTGTTGCCGAAGCAGCTTCATCTAATATGACTTCAAGACATCTTAATTCA